>Ga0209260_10000111_pt1 | contig 56938 bp, 59 predicted proteins | sample WorMetTypGCAVOLI_FD_187421 | JGI IMG/M metagenome (GOLD analysis project Ga0209260, IMG submission 187421) | Marine gutless worms symbiont microbial communities from Max Planck institute for Marine Microbiology, Germany - Olavius algarvensis... ...
AAGGGTTTTGGACAGCATCGACTTTGAAAAGGTACAACCTGATTTCTAAATCACTAATTTCCCGTTTATAACTGCCTGTTTTTATTAAAGGCAGTATTTGATTTTCAAATTATTTTGGACAGCAATGATTTTTAAATATCTTTAATAATATCTGGTAGTAAAATTATTTGCTTTCCCAAGTCAATGTTTACTTGGAGCTGGCTGGCTTTTATGGCACAAAGTTTGCTGAAGCTACAGTATCACCGATACGAATCAAAGAGATTTATACTTTCTGATGTGCGATAATATTTATCAGACAAAATTATAATTAGCGTATAGGGAAAATGGGGTATGTCAATGATAAGGTCTTTATGGCAAAATTCGAGTGTATTCTTTTTATTTGTTTCTCTAACATTTTTGATGGGGTGTGGTGGGGGCGGTAGTGGAGATTCTGATACCTCGTCACTTAATGGGACTATTAGTGGTACAGCCACTAAAGGGCAAGTTGCGGATGCCGTGATGACAGCGTTTTCAGTCAATATGGATGGAACAAAAGGAGATCAAATCGGTACCGGTCAAACCGATGCGCAGGGAAACTTTAACTTACCTGTGAGCGAGTATTCAGGTCCGGTGTTGATTGAAATGACCGGCGGCCATTATATCGATGAGGCAACCGGACAGGAAATGGATGTGCTTCCGGGGACTGTCGTGACATGTACCATACCTTTTATGGAATTGGATTCTACAATAGATGGTATCCAGATTACGCCTCTAACATCAATGGCACAGCAAATGGCGGCAAACTTGTCCGGGGGTATGACCGAACCCAATATAAGTGAGAGTCATCAAGCCGTCGGAGACTTTTTTGGTGTAAATGATATACTATTTACACCACCAATGGATGCCACATTTAGCGGATCTGGCAATGGCGCAGATCTGGATATGATGAATTACGGGATGTCCTTAGCCGCAATGTCACAATATGCAAGTATGCAAGGAGTGACAAATTCATCTGATTTCATCAATGATATGATGAATGATGCCGCCGATGGACGTATGGATGGTATGATGGGACCGTCTCAGATTATGATGGGCGGCGGCGGCATGATGGGAGGGGGCATCTCAATAATGCCGTCTGACGCAGGCACCATGGGGTTGGCAGCCGCCATGACGGAATTTATCAACTCTCCAATGAATCAATCGGGTGTTACCTTTCAAGATATGCAAACGCTTATTAACAAATTGAAAGGATCCGATGGGACATTTTTTCCATAATTTGTTCTCGATCTTATAAATAATTGCTGTTAAACCGCATGAATACTAATTTATAGATCACGGCTTGGTATCTTCTATGCGCTGCTTTTCTAAAAAATGCATTGTTATGTTTTAATACAAGTCACCTCAATGGCAAGGAGTTATTATGAAAATTTTCACATCATTTCGAAATTTTCTCCAACAAAGGGAAATAGTGCATCACTCAGACGATATTCCTACCCGACATGATAATTCACACCACAATTCGCAGAATAACAATATTAAAAACCCTGTGAATTTAGAACCCGGGCTCGAGTTTCTGGATGGTATGAGCACCGGTACGGCGAGATTTATCATCGATCGGGAAATCAGCCCCGAAATTTTGGAGAAATATGACATAAAGGATCTGGCAAGCAGATCTGCCAAAAGTTCATCTTGATATCTCGCTTAATCTATTTTGAAGTTCCTTTTCAAAATCTAAAATATTTTGCGGTCGGTCTTTAGAATAAGGATAAACAAAAGATATTTCGGAAAGGGATTGTAGTGCTATAGCTATTTTTTTATTGGAACATTCCACTTTATGCGATACCGGCCGCCCTTGTTTTCTCCTGAATTCAACCCAGCTCATGATTTCTCAATTCTGGGAGGCAATATGCTCTACCATTATGCCGGTTAGACGCTGCATAGATTTAAGACCAGCTTTCGCATTTTCACTTTGGATTTCTTTTTCGCGTGCGTAAAGCACGGCAGTTTTACTTTTCCCCCACAAGTAATACACGACTAATGATATAAGACCATAAGCTACCCACATCGGTATCATAGGAACTGATATCATACTTCCCGGAAAATTTTCATGCAGGCTTAGCTTTAGCGGCTGGATCATCAAAAAATAATCTACAAGCATTACTATCATATGGAAAACAATGCTGCCCGCGGCAAAGACAAAGATCACCTTACCACAAAATATTAAGGCTTTAGCCACCAATTTAACATTACATTCCATAATTCCTATTTCATTAATAATTAAGAAATGATTTGACCATTAATCCAACATCGCATTTTCCCAGAACCCATTATTCCACTATTCCAGTATTCCATCATTCTTCGCCTCCGGCGGATGAGCGAAGCGAACTAACTTGTTTCTCAGGTTTAAACCGCTGGCTCATGATATTTTAGGCCAATACTGTAAAATGCATCATAAGCACCGGGTATTTCCTCGCACCACTTAACTTCAGCCAGACCTATTGATCGAGCTCCTTTGCAACTGCCAGAACCGGCCTGGTGGCCTTCAGGTGAATAGCTATTTATTCTGACGTAAATACTTGTCCCTGGTTTCATCGGAAAATTTGAAAAAAAACTGATTCCACCCCTGCTGTGATTCGTGGCTTCCAGATGGTAAAACCTATCCGAATTAAAATATGCGCAGGTAACGGAAGTTTGATGGGTGCAACGTTCATTAGCTCTTCGTTCTATAAGGTCCTTCCTTTTTAAGCTCCCTTTTTTTGATTTGGGCTAGAAAGTTGCAAAGATGGTGCCAAGTTTTTGAATAATATTCAACTGCCTATAATTACACTATTTTTTAACTTGAGCGGGGACAGGGATCTGATTGGCTGTGAAAATTGCCGGTGATGTGGATAAGAAGTATCCAGTATTCAGGAATCGAGAAGCCTAAAGTGCAAAAAATTTATGCGGTTATTTTAATAACTACAAGGGTTATGTCGTCAGCTTGTCTGATTGATTTGCGAAAAGCCAGCAACCCTTCAATAATCGATTCGATCAGTTCTTCAGCTGACAAGTGCGCGTTTTGTTTAATAAGGTCCTTAAAACGTTCTTTTCCGAACATTTCGCCTTTCTCATTTTGGGTTTCCCACAATCCTATCCGTTGGCTGATTACACCCTAACGATGCAAAATTTCTTTATTGTAGGGTGGGCATTGCCCACCAAAAATAGACAAATTCAACTGTTAACGGTGGGCAATGCCCACCCTACAAGGATTCTGCTGGAATCCACAAATGGTAAATTTCAGATACACCGCCGAATTTCCTTTACGATATCGAGCGCATTAACTTGGGGTATTTCTTTAGGAAGCAGGTTTTGTTGGACTTCCATTGCAACATCCAGCGCCTGTTTCATCGCCACCCGCTCCTCGAGTTCCGGGACCATCTGGTTAAATGTCCGACCGAGTTCAACAATTTCATCACGAGAGTTTATGTGAACTCGGGCAGCGAAATCACCGGAAGCCACTCGACGGACTGCATTGACAAGCTTGGACATATATTCTGTAACCGATTTTGAGAGTATAAACAAACCTCAGTTTGGTCGGTTCACCAGTCTTTTTCCAGAATTTTTCCAGGCTACCATTCCACCCTGAAAATGGATAACCTGACGGTAGCCCATACTTACCAGTTTTTCCGCGGCGACATAACCCATGGGTCCTGAGATGCAATATACAACGATTTTCGTGTTTTTATCATCCGGGAGTTCATTTTTGTGCTGCTTAATGTCATTAAACGGGATCAAAAGATCCGTTTCAGGGATTTCCCCGGCGTAGGGAATATGAACATCGATGAGAACAAAGTCCTTTTGTTCCATCATTTCAACAAACCGGTCCATGGAAATATTTTGATAGTCCCTGCTGTCCAAGGACCATCCGTTTGATATATACAGAGTCACTAATATTAAAACATTCACTGCCATCAGTATTCCAGTTCGATGATTGATCTTTGTCATATAGCTTCTCCTTTGCAATCTTGTTTGTCAATAAAGCTGTAGAATTAAATACGCTTTTACTCAGCAATCAGCAAGTCTGGTTCCAAAGTGAAAATATTCCTTCAATAAATTGAATTAGATAGAAAAGGGCGGCTTTGATAGCCGCCCTTTTGAGAAGGAGAATAGCCGTGGGTTTATATTGTCACCAACAGGAGACCTCAGGTGAAGGGTAACCATAACCCATGTGGTTGCCACCCATCATAAATCCCCTGCCGGCGTTGGGATTGAGTTTCCGAATTTTAATCATGTGATTGATGCGCTTTTGATCCAGCTCAGATTCGAGTTCAGAAATTTCTTTCTGCAATTTGACTCCAATTAATTTACTGTCCGATTTACGAACTTTAATCCCTGTTGCCTGTTTGAAAAAGCAAACGGTGTGCCCAAAAAAATTAATATTAGAAAATAATAATATCTATCTGAAATTATGATGAATAATACTCGACAGAGCTAAAAAACTTAACAAACAAATACTACGCTTTTATCTTCAGCTGAAAAAAGTGCGTAAATTTTGAGCACCTGGATTTGATACTTGGATACCAATTACCCGAATTGGCGAGGCATCAAATCAAATTCATCTGGTTAAAATGGGCAGTAAAAATAAAGCTATATAATTTCAATAGGTTACTCCAGAAACTATTTTTGGCATAACAATTGCGATTACAAAGGGTGAAGACCGTGTCCAAACCGATATTTTAATTTGAATTCAAGGAGAGAAAAATGGCACAAAAAAGAGGCCTGGTAAGGCGCATCAGCAGAGACGGCTGGGCCATGGTCGTCACCGAAAGAGATGATGCCTGCAGCAACTGCGAATCAGCGCAATTCTGTCATTCACTGGCGGATTGTTCCAGGATGGAGACCCGGGTCTTAAATCGGGCCAATGCGGGGCTAGGCGACCGGGTAATTATCAGCCTCAATTCAAGTTCGGTTTTGAAAAGCGCCCTGATTCTTTATATCCTGCCCACAGTGGGTCTTTTGCTCGGTGCCATCGGTGGTTCCGGATTATACAAACACCTGGGCATTGGCGAAACCGGAGCTGCTATTTTATTCGGGTTTGCTGGACTAATTCTGGGATTCACAATTGCCGGTTTGATTTCAAAGAGACAGACAGCCAACAGCAGACTTACACCGGTAATTACCCGCATCATAAAACCGACAGAAGGAAATCGCCTGTCGCAGATTCAAGCCGGACTCAGACACAAATAATAGTGAATCCAATAAAAAAATATCCTCACGATTGAATTAAAATGACATTTTTGCCGTTTGACCTGGTGGGATACAGTTCGGGCATGTGTAACTTATTGAAGCAGATGACGGGATTACGGCACTTGATAAGATCCAGGAACGCTCTTTTGACCTAGTTATAATGGATGTCCGGATGATCAAGCTTTCAGGTGTGGATGCACTCGTGAGAATAAAAGCTCTTAAGCCGGCTACCCCGGTTGCGATGATGACGGCTTACTGGACTGAAACGGCAGCTGATGACGCACGTCAAAAAGGCGCCTTTGATTACCTTCCAAAACCCTTTGATTTTGACCATCTAAAGCAGACCATTCAAAACGCCGTGGCCTGCAGGCAACCGAACCATTATGCTGTTTGAAATGAACTGATATTTCGGTATTTTGTCAATCTTATATAAAGAGATAGAGCGAAGCGTTTCCGTAATTTTAGGCATTTTAGGCAATTTAGATCACTTTAGGCACTCGTTTATTAAGCTAAATCAGTTTGTTATGACAAGTTGTTGAAGCGAAGATAAATATGACAAAGTAAAATCAATAAATGGATACTTTTTATCCAGGCAAGCTGATTCCTAACCCATAAAAGTGGGAAATTTTTTTGCACTTTCATAAAATTCAGGCAGAAAGTAATACCTCAATTCAGGCAATATTATTAATATTTAACATCATATCAAGTAGATATAGTCTTATGCACACTATGTGGCACAACGCTTGCATCTCTTACAACCAAATGTTCAAAAAAACAAAATGGAGGTCTTCCATGCAAAGACAGCTAAAACAAACAAATTCGGCCTTAGATCCGGTGTGTGGCATGACGGTCAATCAGCGCCTAACTGAAATCGTGACCATTATTCAGGGCCAAACATATTATTTCTGCGCCGAAGGCTGCCGGGAAGCATTTGTAGCTGATCCTCAAAAATACCTGTCCTCCGCACCCCCAAAGAAAAAAGGCTTGTGGGGCCGATATTTGGAACGGTTGGAAAAAGCGACCGGTGGAAAGGCTATGAATTGTCACTAAAAAAAATCATTGGTGCACAGCCTTGAGAAAACCGACTGCTATCATCGATAGTTACGCTTTGAGTGATGTATCGGCGAATTTGGTGTTCCAAGAGAAAAGCTAACTATACTGAATGGAGATAATGGGTGATGAACGAATCAACGGATTTTGGATTGTGGCAGCTTGTTTTTATCAACTCCTTGATATTCTTATTTCTCGCCTTCAGCTTTTTTCAGCCCAAAACAAAATGGGACTGGCGAACATTTGGTGCCTTTTCGGCTTTCATTATCGCATTATTTACCGAAATGTACGGCTTTCCCCTCACAGTATACCTCCTTTCGGGTTGGTTGAGCAGTCGCTTTCCGGAAATAAACTGGTTTGCCCATAATTCAAATCATTTTTTTCAAACTCTGTTGGGATGGCAAGGAAATCCTCATTTTGGTCCATTGCATATTGTCAGTGATCTATTGGTCCTGGTAGGTCTTATTCTGCTTGCCGCTTCCTGGAAGATTCTATATCGAGCTCAACGAAACTTCCAAATCGCCTGTACAGGTCCGTATTCCTTTATCCGGCATCCACAATACACAGCCTTCATCGTGATCATGGTAGGATATCTGATACAATGGCCGACCCTTCCAACCCTGTTGATGTTTCCAGTATTGATCTGGCTCTATGCACGGCTTGCCCGCCGTGAAGAACAGGAGTCGTTGGCTCAGTATGGGGATGCCTATGCAAGCTATGCTGAACGGACGCCTCGATTTTTACCGCGGCTGCAATTCGGAGCTTCAATTTCGAACTAAGCGACAATTAATTCATATACATTAAGGAGTTTAAAAAGTATGGACAGCAGAACCCAGGAAAATTATCCGGCCCAAAATTCTGACGATGATAAGGGCAACACGACTGTTGAAGATGTAGATTACCGTGTTGATGCAAGTATTGAAAACGACCGGGAGACAAACGATTCCTGCTGCGCACAGCCAATGCGCTGGAATTCGTCCCCACATGCCTACCTGCTTGGAATACTTGCCGCCTTCGCGATCGTGGGAATATATTTGGGTATGAATACACTGACGTCAAATTGGTATTTTGCCAGGGTACAGTTCAGCGAATACCGGTGGTGGATCATTAGCCTTGCCATCGGGCTGGGGATCCAGGTGACCCTGTATACCTTATTCAGGGCCCATCTTCGCGGCCAAAAGAAAACAGCGGCCAATTCGAGCATGGCGGCTTCCGGCGGGGTCTCCGCTGTGGCCATGATGGCCTGCTGCTCTCATTATCTGGCAACACTCATACCGCTGCTGGGGGTATCCTTTCTTTCTGCAACTGCGGTGGCAGGCCTTGAACAATATCAGTCCTACTTTTTTCTGGCAGGCGTCGTGTCATGTCTCTTTGGTATCGGGCTAATGGTACGAATGATGCGGAGACATGGAATGTTCAGGACCGGAGTCCCAAACGTGTTAATGCGCATTAGGCCGGATCGTCTTGGTAGTGTCTAAAGTAGTATCTAAAGGAGAAACGGAAATGAAAATGGACAGGATATATGGAATTTTTGGACTTGCAGCGCTGGTGATAGTAGCGGTGGCGGTAGGATTGGCGGTTGACGCTGGCGCCTATGAAAGGAAATCAAACCGGGAAAAGCGGGTACGTGTGGATGTTAAACCGGTTCAGCTTACGCCGGGGCAACCGGCAAAATTTGAAGTGCAGATGAATACCCATTCAGAAACCCTTGGAGAGGATATGGTTGCCGTCAGTTCCCTTAAAGATAACTTAGGGCGGATATATCAGGCAACTACCTGGCAGGGATCAGGGCCTGGTGGACACCATCGCGAAGGTGTGCTGGAGTTTCCGAAGCTGGCGGACAACACGGAATCGATCACGCTCATTATTCGAAAAGTCGCCGATGTATCGGAGAGAACCTTTGAGTGGTCGGTGGAGCACTAAAAATTTGTGAGATCGTTTCGAGGAATTGGATACTCACATGAGTCATAAATAACTTTTTTTCGGCAATCTAGTCAACAACCCAAAATATTCAGTTGGAGGATCGACAAATGATCGGGAAGGATATATTAATAGCAACGGCTATAACTACCGCCCTTTTTATCAGCGCCGGCGCCTATGCTGGAGGTGGTATGGGAGGCGGGCAGGGAATGATGGGAGGACAGAGCCATGGAATGATGGGAAGCGGCGGAAATGGCATGATGGGTTCCGGCCAGAATTTTTCAAACCCCTGGGCAACGCAACCCAGAACGAACCCGAACTATCAATATGAAAAAAAAGAAACGGAAACACTTAGAGAGGAGATCAAGGCCAAAAGACAGGAACTGTCCGCTTTGTATCGCTCCGAGCAACCGAACAAAGTGATGATTGATCAGAAAATCGCCGAACTCGATGAATTGGAAGCAAAGCTAGATGAAAAAATCTCCAAGACTAATTGAAAACACAATTAACCATATTCGCCGCAATCCCCACGGCCTTTTATTTGGATACCGGCCGTGGGAGGCTGCTGACTCGTCCCGGGCAAGACATTAAACTGCCCAACCAATCCATTTGAGTAAATTCATTTATATTATTTATGGTTCAGAAAACTTGATACAGTTGAAATATAGTAATAGAAGGGAGCAGTCAATTGAAGAACAGTATTTTTCGGAGTACCTTTAATAATCCTATATTCGCAATGATTATTGCCGGTGCATTTCCCATGGCAACTTTTGCTGGGCTATCATATCTGGGAATATTAGGTTCATGGGGATTTTATGCCCTGTTTCTTTTATGCCCGTTAGCCCACATCCTGATGATGGAAAAGATTCACCCGACGCCCCAAATAATCATAGCGCATAAAAACCTACGTAAGGACAGAGCCGGTAAATGAACCTCGCCAGGCCAAAATATTCATCTCCCATACTAATACTCATGGGATTTCTGGCGTTTGCTTTTCCCGTAATTGCGGTGTGCTCTACGCTGTGCCCGACTGACAGTCCCGGCGGGACTTTTCTTCAACACGCAAATTGCGGTACCACCACCCACTCCTTTGTCTCAATAGGGGCTGGGTTATCAGCGCTTTTCACTTTGCTCCTTATGGGTAAATTTGTAGCCAATATAATGCTCTTCATCCCAGCAGGGCACCTTTTTCCCATCTTCAAGCCCCCCCGATTTTCCTCCTATATTTTTTTCGATATTAACTGTTCTGAGTGATTTCAACTTTTGTCAAACAGCCTGAAACACCATGTTCCCTTACTGCATTTTCAGGTCTGCGAGAACTAATTCAACCAAATATAATTTAAGGAGGCTACTATGGGAAGAAAAGAAAAAGCCTTACTCATAGCCATTGGCGCGAATCTGTTTCTTGTCGCACTCAAATTCCTCCTGGCAGGGGTTTCCGGCAGCATGGCCCTTCAGATGAGCGGCTGGCACTCGGTCCAGGGCTTGTTTGTGTCCTTGGCCGTTTTCGCCGGTTTAATCCTTGCGCACAAGGAGGAGAGTCGGCTGACAAGAGGAATCAGTCGCATTGAAAATATAGTAGCGCTGTTGATTTCCCTTTTTGTATTTTATCTGGCTTACAATATGTTCAACATGATGACAAATCCTCACGCGCCGATGCTGACCAATGTGCCGATTGTAACACTGGGCGCGATCTTGGGAGCCTCGATTTGCTACTTGATGGCACGATTTAAAATGTATGTCGGCAAAGCGACGAAATCACCCGGTTTGGTTGCGGACGGATACCATTGCCGTATTCATGTGGTGATGGAAATTTCAGTTATCATCGGCCTGGCCGGGTATATGATCGGCTTTACCAATCTCGATATGCTCGCCGCCGTTGTGGTGACACTGTTCGTACTTCACACCGGCATCCAACTGTTCACCCGGGCCCTGGTTTCGTTGACCTCGAAAAAGGTATCCGTTGATTATTCCTGTCATGCGACGGAAGGTGGGTTGAAACTGGGCAGACCGAAAACAGCCTTCTCCCTGGCAGTGATAGGCTTGCTGGCTTATTTTTCAACAGGGTTTTACACCATCCAATACAATGAGCGGGGCATTGTCAGGCGTTTCGGCCAACAAATCAGAAGTGAAATAACTCCCGGCCTTCACTACCGACTTCCATGGCCTGTTGATGCCGTGGATCGGGTGGCGACTGATGATATTCGCAAATTGGAGACCGAGCCTTTTTTAATCCTGACGGGAGATGAAAATCTGATTCAGGCCAATGTCGCCGCTCACTATCAAATCAAAAATGCATCCAATTTCCTATTTCATCTCGAAGATCCGGAAAAAATAGTCAAAGATGCCACACGGTCGGCCTTAAGACAAGTCATCGGTGAGATGGATATTGATTCTACTCTATCTTCGGTAAAGTCTCAGGTTGTGGACCGAACCCGGCTGCTGACCCAGGCTTCCCTTGACGATTGGAATTCGGGCATTCGTGTTGTCGGTATTCAGCTTCTGGAGGCCGATCCGCCCTCAGAGGTGATGGAAGCCTTCCGCGATGTGGCCAGTGCCCGTGAGGATCGAGAGACGTATATCAATCAGGCATTGGCATACCAGGACAGCACGATACCGGAAGCCAGAGGAAAAGCCGAAAAGATAATTATGACCGCCGAAGGTGTTAAAGCCGAGCGCATCAATTATGCTCGAGGAGAAGCCTACCGTTTCAGCCGACAGCACGCCGAGCACGATAACGCCAGGCAAGTTACCGAAACCAGGCTTTACGTCGAGGCCATGGAGAAGATTCTATCACCGGTTGAAAAGATCCTTATCAATCCGGAAGTGAAACAGGGCATCATGGACCTCTGGTTTCTTAACGGAAATGGAAAAAATCCTATCATCGAGTAGCAAAGGAGGAAAAAAATGAAAGCAAAAATATTTATGATCGTTGTCGCCCTTTCGGTGATCGCCGCCAGCGGCTTGGTATTTTATCAGGTCGACGAACGTGAATATGTTGTCATAACTCAATTCGGAGAACCCATCAAGGCCGTTAAAGCAGCTGGATTGAACTGGAAATGGCCGGATCCGATTCAGAGCGTGAACCGCTACAACAACCGACTGATGACTTATGAAATGGGGGAGACCGAATATCTCACCGAAGACAAGAAAAATGTTATGGTAGACGCTTATGTCGTCTGGCAGATAGACGACCCGATCAAATTCATGAAAACGGTTAAAAACAGAATCGGTACCGAAACCCGGCTGGCGGACATCTTATCCTCGGAAATCGGTATCAGTCTCGGCAAGTATGACCTCTCCTCTCTGATTGCCACAGATCCCAAGATGATCAAGTTCGGTCAAATGATGGCGGAGGTTAAAGGAAAAATTTCTCAGAAAGCAAATGACTACGGGACCGCGATCGCCGATGTAAAAATCACCATGCTTAACTTTCCCGAGAGAAATAAATTAAGCGTCTTCAGACGAATGAGAGCCGAGCGGGAGCGAATCGCCAAGGGATACCGTTCAGAAGGAACCGAAAAAGCCATGAAGATCCGAGCGGACGCGGATAAGCAAAAGCAGATTATTCTTTCGAAGGCCTATGAAAAAGCTCAGAAAATAAAAGGAGAAGGTGAAGCCCAGGCGATAAAAATATATGCCCAGGCCTATCAGAAAGACATTAATTTCTACGAACTGATCAGGACCCTGGAGTCCTATGAAAAATTTATCGACGGAAAAACGACAGTTGTTTTATCGGCCGACTCCGATTTGCTTAAATTCATCAATACTTCCAACCCCGAGCTATTGAGATTGTCAGAGACAACAGAGTCCATCAAGACATCCAAATATAGCAGTAAATAAGGAGGGATGATCATGGAAAATAAAAATGAACCCAGAGAAATGCAAAGCCGTATTGAGGGACTCGCGGCAGAAGAGGAGGCCGACGATACAACCAGAGCCTCAAGGCCTTCCGGCAAAGAACAGATCAAGGCAATTGTTCAAAAAATCCTGTTTCTATTCAAAAAGTTGACCCTTAAAATCAGAGACGCTTATATCAAAATTTTTAAAGCTGAAGGGGATGTGCGCCTAATTGATGATATCAAGGGAGCCTTCAAGCATATTCCATTGAGAAAAAAAGGTGCGATAGTTTTGCTTGGAGGGATTATCTTCACTGTATACTTACTTGCCGGCGTATATACGGTCAAGCCTGGCGAAGTCGCTGTCTCAACTATTTTCGGCAAGGAGGTTCGGCAAGCCATTACGGCAGGATTGCACTATCGGCTTCCGTGGCCCTTCGAGGCCATCGAAAAAGTCAATGTCTCGGAGATTCGGCGGACTGATGTGGGCGTGGCATCCTCGGAAGCGTCGCTTCTGTTCCCCAAAAAAGCAATGGCCGAGCTTTTGCCGCAAGCCGGAGGGAGCGGTGGTCATGGAAACCATGGCAGCGTATCTGAACCATCCAAGGTCGCCGAAACCATCCCCTCTCCGGCCACAAACCAGTTTTTTACGGGCGATGAGAATATTCTGGAAATCAGAATGAACATCCAGTACCAGATCAAGGATGCTTCGGACTATTTGTTTGGCATGAATTCCCCGGATTCGCTGGTACCTGTCGCGGCCCGTGCCGCCGTCACCGAATTTTTTGGAAGCATGCCGGTTGAGGAGCTCTTGACGGTAGCCAAATCTCAGATTCAGCGGCGAATTGCTCAACGAGCCCAGAATATGCTCGATGAGTATGGGGCCGGATTATACATCGTCAATGTCAATTTACAGGAAGTCAGCCCTCCGCAAGAGGTGGCCGAAGCGTTTCGGGATGTTGCCAGCGCCAGAGAGGAAAAAGAAGAAACGATCAATAAGGCCCAGGGCTACTGGAACACGGTGATTCCGGAATCCAGGGGTAATGCTCATAGATTAATCAGTGATGCCGAAGGTTATGGCGAAGAAATCATCAATCAATCCAAAGGAGATGCGGATAAGTTTTCCTCCATGCTCGATGAATATCAGTGGGCTAAAAACGTAACCGAATATCGGTTGTACCTGGAGACGATTGAGAAGATCCTGGCCAAAGCCAAAAAATTTGTCATTGATTCCAAAAAGGAGCGCGTTAATCTCAAATTCATAAAATAGAAGAATTACTTTTTATTTAAACGCCTAAATTGAGTTTTGACTCAATGTAGGAAAATGAACATGGAGGTGCTGAAATGTTCCTCAAGCGAGTGTTTCCCTTTTTTCTGTTGACAGTTTTGGTTGTAGGCGGATGCAGTCGAGAAGAATCGAGTCTTGAACCCCCTGATCCGAATGTGGTCGCCACCTTCAAAGGCGGGGCAATCACCAAAGATCAGGTGAACGCCAAATATGAGAGCCTGATGCCCTGCTGTAAAGACCGCTATGAAGGGGAGGAGGGGCGCCGGGTTTTGATAAAGGAGATGGTGTTGCCGGCGGTTATATCTAAAGCCATCAAGCACAAAAAGATTGATCTGCGTAAAAACATCAGAGAGGAGCTCGGCAACTTAAAAGATGAGTTGAACATGTCGTTTCTGCACATTAAGTTTCATGAGCAGATTCTCAATGACAGCGACAAATATGCGGATCTGAAATCAAGTTATGAGTTCCAGAAAAAACGCCTGGAGGGGTTTCCGTTGTCGGAGCGGTTCGATCGGCTCGTTCAAATCCATGAGCAGATTCATCCGGCGATCGCCCAAGAGGTAGAAAAAAAGTCGCTGGATTATCTCCAAAAATTGCGCCGTGAGGCATCTATTACGAAAAACTACGACGTTCTGAAGGTGGGGATTAGCGATGAAGAATTGAAAGATTTTTACCACCGTCATAAGCAGGGCCTGCACGGTGATGAATACCAGGTTCCGGAAAGAGTCAGGATTCGGGAAATCATATTTGATTCCGCCGGGAAAATGCAAGATTGCCCGACATGCCCGAAGGAAAATATTAGACAGACGCGGAAAAAAGCTGATGACGCACTGCTTGAATTAAGATCCGGAGCTGATTTTCAGGCAGTGGCACAAATGAATGCCGGCAATAAATCTCTGGAAACGGATTCGAGGTGGCTGGCCAGAGGCACTGGAAATGCAGAATTTGAAGAAGCCGTATTTGCTCTTGAAGAGGGTGAGATCAGCCCGGTTCTCGAACACGAAACCGTATTTTACATAGTTAAGACCCTGGAAAAGCAAGCCGGGCGCTTTAAATCATATGCGGAAATTCGCAAACCACTCGAAAGGGAATACCGATGGAAGAAGGGAGAAGAATACCTGAAAGAGAATCGCGACAGAATTCTTTTCACCGTAAACAGCAGGCCGTATACGATCAGTGATTTTCTAGCTGAATACGCCCGGGAAAACCCGACCCATGAGTGTCACCACGAGCAGGAGATGAATGATCAGGTAAAGAAAATAAATGAAATGCAACCCTGCGACTTTTCACACAACAGTTTTGAGAACCAGAAAATGTTTGTGGACAACTTGATCGACAGGGAGTTGATTATCGAAGATACCTATAGTCAGATGCTCCATGTTGAGCACGGAAAAGAAATTGAATTTGCAATCATGGCTAATCTTTATCCTCTTTTTCATCGTGAAGAAATGGAAAATATGATCCATATTTCCGACGAAATGGTCGGAGAGTATTTCCAAGCGAATAAGGAAGAGTATCGGTATCCTGCTAAAGCGAAGCTCAGCATGATCGTCGTACAGGGTGGTGAAAGTGAGGAGAGTAAAAAGAATGCATTGGAAAAGGCACAAAGCGCCTATCAAGAGCTAAAGCCATCTCTTTTCTCCTTCAAAAAGGGCGAAGACTTCGCCGAAGTCGCGCGAAAGTATTCTGATGATAAGGAGACCGCCGCCAAAGGCGGCCATATAGAAGTCGATGTATATGAGTGCCGTAATGCCATAGAATATATGCTTTTTCACGGATTTCACGAACAGATATTTGCTTTGAAACCGGGTGATATCAGCGACATTTATGAGTTTGAAAATAATTATTATATAGTGCAGGTCAGAGAATTAGAAAGCCGGAAACAGCTGGCATTCGAAGAAGTTCGCGAAAAGGTGAAGGAAGATCTTTACGCCGGTGAGCACCAAAAGGTCATGGAAAATTGGGAGGATGAACTATTGGAAACTGCCGGATTTGTGATCTACGACCAGGTGCTTGAGGAATTGCTGGCGGAGACAAAAGCGTCTCAAAAAGCCTAAGGCAGATAGAAGCCGATTCGGTGAGGCTGTTCAGTCCACTGTGAAAGGAGGTGATTTCAGTGAAGCGATTTATGATTCCAAGGGTTGCCCACTGCAGCCAGGGCTGCTGTCGTTAGTCCCGGGCATGACGTTAAACTGCCTAATCAAACCACAGGGGAGAAAATAAAATGAATCCTGTTATTATACAGTTTGGCCATCTGGCCATTCACGGTGCAATATAGGGAGGCCTTCTGGTATCCATTGTTTTTGCCGGCTATCACCGAATTAACCTGGCCGAATTCCTGGATACGCTGGCGCCATCGCTCATTTTAGGGCAGGCGATTGGAAGAGTTGGATGCTTTTTTAACGGGGATGCCCACGGATACCCGACGACTATGCCATGGGGCCTGGTTTACTCTCCTGAAAGCCCTGCCGGTCAAATGTATCCGGGGCTGCCGCTTCACCCCACGCAGTTATATGAAATGGTTTTAAACCTGATAATTTTTGGAATTCTTTGGAAATTACGCAAAAAATTAAACGTCAACGGCCATCTTTTTTTGCTTTACGTGATAATGTATTCTACAGCACGAATTTTCATAGAGCACTTTCGTGCCGACAAGCTGACCTATTTCGAAAATTTTTCAGCTGCCCAGACCATTGGGGTGATTGGCATCGTGCTCGGAATTACGATTATGTTTTTATTAAAGAAAAAATTATGGTTAACGGTTCAGTCAAGAACTCGCAATACCTGAAACAAGATAAACTCAACAACGATTGGGTTGGAAATACGAAAGGAAAAAAAATGATAAAATTATTGATAGACAAAATTAAAAAAAACCATGCGTTGATGATGATCCTCTGCTGCGGCATCCCGCTAGTTGGAATTATGGCACTCTCTTCGCTGGGGGTCCTGGGATCTTGGGGGTATTATGCCCTGATTCTTCTTTGTCCCTTGGGGCATATCTTTATGATGCGCGGGATGCATTCGGGCCATGCAGACTCGAAGCTACCGGCAAAAACAAACGAAACGGAGCATGAGTAAGAGGGCTTTAACCACAAGAATATTTGTACGCTTTTGCTTGGGAATAATCTGCGACTGAAAACAGCCTTCTACGGAGGCTTTATCGATGTGCCACCTGATATTTTTTCTTCCGGTTTTCGGGTTGCCGGTTTTTTGGTTCTTCCCGTTTAAGACTGCTCTGGTGGTGTATCTAGTCATCTGGGCAGTCTCCTTGTTGCTATATTACAAAGTCTTCCAGGCGATGCGGAGCAAAGTTTGCACCGGCAAAGAGGCAATGTTGGGTAAAACGGCAGTGGTGATCCGGAACATCGATCCGGAGAAAAACGATAAAGCGAAGCTTACACCTGAATCTTTTCACACTTGGGTGTTAAATGGAATCTTCACCAGCGTTTATGTATGATTCAAATAACAATGCTGCTTTTTGTTACTTGCCGTCTTGCTGAAGGGATCGGCTATCCTAAAGATTGCCCCGGCACACCCTGCATGGTACTTCTGGGCCAGTATCTTTCTCAGATGCGTATCAAAAAACAGGTTCTGGCCTCTGAGAATGTCCGACAGCAGCACGGGATTTGCAGTGTTGACGTGGTGGTAAGCCGCCAGGATACCACTTAAGAGGAAATCAAAGGGGTTGCTGTCTCGTGATTCCTCGTAACTTCCAGGATACCGCTCAAAAAAGAGTTGTTGCCAGATCGCAGCCCCGTCAATCCCTTTGTCTTCTATTTGCGCGCGAGAGCACTTGGTGCTACGCGTATTTTGCAATGTATAAAGACAGGGTATTTTCCAAAGCTATTTGTTAACTATCCAATATTACTAAGCATTTTTGAACTAATCAAACACGATATATTCTTTGTTTGTATGCAATTCTATTTGTAAACATGGTGTAAATCTCTCATCAAGCTATTTGATCGGGTACCGAACCGAAAATTGCAAAAATGGGTTCACGATTTTTATACGGTGAATTTAAATCCTGGACATTTAACGCCAACAATTCTGCTGTATTGAATTTAATCGATTCCAAAGAAATAGGTAATAATAAGTGGAATCAAGATCAAATTTCCCAAAATGCTTTTTGTTTTCATAATTATCCACCTTTTGAACACATATTTATAAATAAATATTTTCCGTTTACAGGAAATAACCGGTCACCAAATCATCATAAATTAACTACCTGAATGGTCAAAATTTTCACAGACCGGGTAAAAATTTTGCACTGCTTCCGTTGGAATGAAGAGATTGCAATGGCGGCATTCAAATATAGTGCAGGTGCATAATAATGCTCTATAGGTGGAGAGGTGATGGCATTCATCCCGAATCATAACGTGCACAGGCCACCACTTAAACAAGTCGATAGCGAGATGGGAAAGAGGCGATGCGCATACCGTATGGATTAAAAACGGCCCAAACAATCCACCATCGAACTTGGTTCAGGGTATATGCAACCGTAATGGTAGGCCCCGGTTTTGTTCATAAGGCCGGGGTCGGAAAAATATTGATCCCGCATCCTCCGGCGATCAACTGGTTGCTCCGCCGGGGCTTGTCCAATAAGTTAGGTTTTAAGCTGACTATTTCGCATGAGATGGGGCATTTTCAAACCGCACCGTTCATCGTGTTGTATGCGATTGCGATTTTAACCAGTACTTTTGCTGCAGGCCGCTTCAATATCCCAGAGGTTTTGTTCGCGATGATCGGCATACAAGCTGCCTGGGAAATGTTGTCCGAGGCGTTGACCATCGTCGGCAATATCTCCTATTACCGCAAGTGTTATAAAGGCATCCCGAAACTTCCTCGCATCACATTTTGGACAGCAACCGGTATGCTCACCGCCGGGGGATGGTTAATCGCCTTTTCGTGATAGATGCTTCATGAAATAAGAAAGACGAAATGCACAGAATTATTTCCTCCGTTGCCACATCATTGATGCCCAAATATGAGGATATTATCTGAAGCGGCGTTCATCGTCTTTGACAGGAAGAAGAACATAGTCCTTACCCTCACGAAGATCAATCACTTTCTCATCTTGCATTTGAGAGATCGGTTCGAAATCCGCCTCATTTTTTCATCGAAGAATCTTCGAAGTCGTGAACTTAGTTCGCTTCGCTCATCCGCCGGAGTTATTACGGTGAATACTGGAATGATGCAGGGCTGGGACAAGAGGAGCAATATCTATTTTTTGCCCTACCTGTCTCGCCATAGCTTTCAAAAATTTCCTTGACATTTGCCACACCGTGGTATAAAAAATAAACACATCTTAACTGAATAATCAAATAGCCAATGGATATTACGCGAAAAAACATTTCCCTTATCATCGTACTCGGGATTCTGCTCTACGGCCTTCCGGTTATCACTTTATGTTCGTCTTATTGTGTCTCAAGCGATCCCGACCTCAATGCATCCGTCGATGAAAGTTGCCCGTTTTCATTCCATTCTTTTGTCCAGATCATCATGGTATTGTCGGCTCTTTCTGCTTTGCCGCTTGCAGGTCTATTTCTTGTCAAGGACAGGCAAATCATACCACCCGGAGTCTATTGGCCCCTCTTTAGACCCCCTCGATTTTTTCGTTAAATAATTACGACCAATTCAATTCACCTGAATAATTTTGTATTGTCTCAGACAGCCTGAGAATTTCATCAATGTATCTGCATTTTATGTTTTCAGGTTTTAAGGAATTTAAAGTGCACCATAAAATTCCGCCGATTAAAAAGTTTATCACGGGGTTGCGAGCGGAGGCGAGGAATGACTGGAATCGGGTATTATTCTATTTTAATTTCATTATTTTTGTCGGCTTATTGCGGTTTAGCGTTGATTATCGGCATTAAAAACCGCCGGGCCGAAGTGATTGCCAGTGCTGAGAACGCTGCCATGGCTGTTTTTGTTTTTTTGACCTTGTCCGCGGCAGCCATGGTTTATGCGCTGATAACGAGGGATTTTCAAAATGAATACGTTGCCAGATATACGAGTCGGAGTCTTTCGCTTCTTTATACATTAACCGCTTTTTACGCCGGGCAGGAAGGCTCGCTGCTGTTCTGGGACTGGATCCTTGCGATATTTACGGCAGTTGTAATTATCCAGAACAGGAATAAAAATCGCGAACTCATGCCGCATGCAATCCTGGTTTTGACAACGGTTATCTTCTTTTTCACATTCCTGATGACCGTTGCAACCAATCCGTTTAAGACGTCTAATTTTACGCCGTTTGACGGCCGGGGTTTAAATCCGCTGCTGCAAAATCCCGGCATGATTTTTCATCCACCGGCCCTATTAATAGGCTACGTTGGATTTACAGTTCCTTTTGCCTTTGCCCTGGCGGCTCTTATTACCGGCAAGCTTGGCAGCACCTGGATTAAAACCACCCGCAAGTGGACCCTAACCGCCTGGGCTTTTCTAACCGCCGGGAATCTGCTGGGAATGGAATGGGCTTATGTCGAGCTGGGTTGGGGGGGGTACTGGGCCTGGGATCCGGTTGAAAACGCTTCATTTATGCCGTGGATATTGGCAACCGCCTACCTGCATTCGGTCATGATTCAGGAAAAAAGAGATATGTTAAAGGTCTGGAATATTGTCTTGGTTATTTTTACATTTCTAATGACCATCTTTGGGACCTTTATCACGCGAAGCGGGCTGATTGCTTCGGTCCACTCTTTTGGAGAATCGACTTTGGGTTGGTTTTTTTTATTTTTTTTACTGCTTGCGCTTATCGTTTCGTTATCGCTGCTCATTTATCGCCTTCCCCATCTGAAAAGCAAGAATCAGCTGGACTCCTTACTTTCCAGAGAAAGCAGTTTTCTGATCAACAACCTGCTTTTTGTCGGTATCGCTTTTACGGTCCTGTGGGGCACGCTGTTTCCAATTATTTCGGAAGCTGTTCGAGGCATTAAATTAACGGTTGGGCCGCCATTTTACAACGGTGTTGTAACTCCCATCGGGTTGGCATTGCTTTTGCTGACGGGCCTCTGTCCCATCATTGCCTGGCGTAAAACGACCCTTAAAAAGTTTGCCGGCAAACTACTTTTACCATTGATCATTTCGGGTTTTGCGGCGGCCGGGTTATATCTTTACGGCATTCGGTCAGCATATGCTTTGATAACATTCATATTTTGCGTCTTTGTCGCAACAAATCTTTTTATGGAGTTTCTTACCGGCACTCGCACCCGCCGCACAGTTTTTGGGGAGAACTATCCCAAAGCATTTTGGAAACTGGTGACCAAAAACAAACGACGTTACGGCGGCCATATGGTTCATTTAGGGGTTGTTCTGATTTTCATGGCCTTTGCGGGAAGCACTTTTAACGTGGAAAAACAGGTCTCCGTGAAAACAGGAGAATCGTTTAAAATTAAAAATTACACATTACGATTCGATGCACTTTCCAATTATCCCACGGCCAGTAGACAAAAGGTCGTTGCGACGTTAACGGTCCTCAACGACGAGCATCAAGTGGGGATCGTTTCACCCGAAAAAAGTATTTACCACGGGCAGAATCAACCCACAACTGATGTGGCGATCCACTCGAATCTCAAAGAAGATCTTTATGTTATCCTGGCCGGTTACGAAAAGGATTCTGCCACCTTCAAGGTACTCGTGAATCCACTTGTAGTCTGGCTCTGGATCGGCGGTGTAATCATGATTTTAGGAACGATAGTCGTCGTATTACCGGACCGCCGAAAAAAGGTAAAGCCAATTACTCAGGAGTGACGGGTTAACTAAAAAATGAACATCGAACATTGAACGTTCGATGTTGGGCGTTCGATGTTCGACGTTCAATCTTTTCACTGTTCCGGCCAGGCGTGGCTTCATATAAGGCGTCAGTGTTCAGCACTTTCATTCCCTGACACCTGATCCGTATACGCCGGAACACCTGAAACGGTAAGGTCCTTACAGCATGTTAGAACAAACCCGATAAGGACCTAAACAATTTCAAACCGTGGGAGCACACCATGATAGGATATGTTATCCTTTTTGGGCTACTGTTAGGGGCATGTTACTGGATCATAAATCCGCTGCTTCAGGAAGACGTTCGCCGATACGGCTTCACGCAGAAACCGGAGGATATCCTGCAAGCGTTAAAGAACAAAAAAAATGGCGCTTATGCCACCATCCGCGAGCTGGAATTTGATTTAAGCATGGGAAAATTGGATGAAGAAGATTTTCAGATTCTTAAGCGGCAATACACCCAGGAAGCCGTCGGCTATATGAAAGAAATGGATAAATTAGAGTCGCTGCAAGCAACATTTTCAAAGTCCGTGGATACGGTTTTTGAGGAAAAAATCGAGCAGGGAGTTGCGGAGATTCGCAACCATGAATCCACCGCAAGAAAATATATTTACTGCACTTCTTGTGGCGAAAAGGCTCGTGTTGAGAGGCGATTCTGTGCTGCTTGCGGGGCAAATTTAGACAAACACCGCAAAAATTATCTGCAGGAGGAAAATTGAAAAAAAGGATAAAGTATAAGCCGGTTATCATTTCTGCCGTTATTATTATGGTTATCGGATATCTTATTTATACCGGGTTGCGGGACACCATGGTTTTTTACCTGACGGTTTCTGAAGTGCTGGCAAAACCGACGGATGATTTGACGGACACCCAGAAGGTCGGGGGCATCGTGACCGCCGGGTCGGTTCAATGGGATCCGAAGACGCTGAAGCTGATTTTTAAATTAGAAGACGAACAGGCCAATCTAATCGTCAATTACGCAGGCGTTGTGCCGGATTCCTTTAAGCCCGGAACGGAGGTAATCGTCGAAGGGACTTACCGGGGAGATGGTAGTTTTTGGGCCACTACGATCATGCCGAAATGTGCCTCAAAATACGAATAGGGGCCCCTAGGCAAAGTGGAGAACTGCCGGTTTTTACCTGGATTTTTCACGAGTTGGAGGCTTTCATATGCAAGACATTATTTCAACATCTAATTAATTTTCATGCAAGATTCAGGTATGAATTCAGAACACCATATTGAGGCAAGGGGATTGAATAAAAAATTCGGTTATAAAACCGCTCTGCGGAATATTGATATTAGTTTGCAGGAAGGTGATTCCCTTGCCCTTTTCGGTCCCAACGGGGCCGGCAAATCGACCTTGATTCAAGTTCTGTGCTCCCTGCTGCAGCCGACTTCGGGCAGCGTCAGAATTGCCGGATATGAAGCGCGACACGATCGTGAAGCACTGCATCAAATTATCGGCCTCATCGCTCACCAGACGTTTCTATATCCTCACCTGACCGCTTATGAAAACCTTAAATTCTACGGAGCAATGTACGGGGTGGCCCGGCTTGATGCCAGGATTAAAGATGTGCTGGATCTCGTTGGATTGAGGGACTACACCAATGACACCGTTCAAAACTTTTCACGCGGAATGCAACAGCGCCTATCAATCGGGCGGGCCATTATTCATGACCCGGTGATAATGTTTTTGGATGAACCGTTTACCGGCCTGGACCAGCAGGGTCGTGAGGATTTTATAAGACTGATTTTGCAATTTCGCGATCAAGGGAAAACCGTAATCATGGCATCGCATGATTTACCACTGGGTCTAGAACTGTGCAACCGGGCAGCGATACTAAAAGCAGGTGAAATGGTGTACCAGCAAGATGTTGCCCATATCTCGAAAAATGATTTTAGACAGATCTATGCCCGACAAATCGGAGAACATGGATTGCCATTACAGGTGGTTTGATGAAATTTGTCCATAAACTGGGGGCCATTGTTTGGAAAGATTTTGTCTCCGAATTCAGAACCAAGGAGATGATTCTTTCCATGTCTCTATTTTCTTTTTTGGTCCTGATCATATTTAATTTCGCCTTTGGGTCAGCACTCAATAATGACCGGGGGATGAGTGCAGGGATTCTCTGGGTTGCATTTGTCTTCTCCGGGCTGACGGGACTCGGCCGGTCTTTTAGCATGGAGCGGGATAGAGGGACGCTTCAGGGCCTCATATTATGTCCGGTCAGCCCCTGGACTATTTTTCTGGCAAAACTCATTGGCGTATTCTTATTTACAACCGTTATGGAAATTATTACTATTTTTATCTTCTCGGTTCTATATAATACCACCGTCCTTCCCTTTGTCGTTCCGCTGGGGCTGATTGTTTTCCTGGGAACCCTTGGCTTTACGGCTATCGGAACCATTTTTTCCGCCATTTCTGCAACCGCCAAAGCCAGAGATGTCCTTCTGTCGATTCTATTTTTTCCGATTTCGGTTCCCGTGGTTATTGCTTCGGTTAAGTCAACCGCGATTATTTTAAACGGTAAATCTTTTCAGATGGTATTTCCCTGGCTAAAGATCCTGGTCGCTTTTGATCTTATTTTTCTGCTCGTTTCGTATTTAACTTTCGCGTATATCCTGGAGGAATAATCTTGAAGCTCACGCAAACCCTTTGGATAACTTTTCAGTTTCTAACCTACGTGTTGATGCTGCTCGCGCTGTATGCCATCTTTCTCTATGCGCCCGTTGAAAAAACAATGGGCGTCGTTCAAAAAATATTCTATATCCATGTTCCCGCCGCTTTTCTGGCATATCTGGCGTTTTTTATCACGTTCATAGCCAGTATCTTCTATTTATACCGCAAGGATCCTAAGTGGGATACCGTAGCTCATTGTGCGGTTGAAACCGGGGTCATATTTTGTACTATCGTGTTGATCACCGGGCCCATCTGGGCAAAACCTGTTTGGAATGTTTGGTGGACATGGGACCCGAGGTTAACGACAACATTGATTTTATGGTTTACTTACGTTGCATACCTCATGCTCCGAAGGTCGGTAAAAGAAAACCAGCGGGCGAATCTTTCGGCCGTCTTCGGTATCATCGGCTTTATTAACGTTCCGATTACATTTTTCTCCATCAGGTTGTGGCGTACGATCCACCCGGTCATTATCACCAGCCGGGGTCTGAACATGTCCTGGCCGATGAAACTCTCTTTAATAATCACGGTTATCGCTTTCTGCTTTTTGTTTATTTCTCTGCTTGTAAGCAGAATCAGATTAGAACGGCTAAAGATGCGTGTCGCGGAAATCAACGAAATCATGGACGACATGCATTCAGGGCGCACTCAAATATAACGAAAGGAAGCTATAATGGACAATAGCATCTATCTTTTTGCGGCCTTCAGCATAACCTGGTCAGTTATTTTTATATATATTTTCAAACTCTCACGGAGCCAAAAGGCCCTCAACTATCAAATATATAAAATCAAAAAAACGCTGCAGAAAAATATCGAATTGGACGACAGCCATTCCTGAACCCAGAATTTGCGCTTTGCGTCTCGCGGGTAACGGCATATTATGCATTTTCCGGCTTGTTCGTTAGGATTTGGGAGATATATGGAACTTAAAATTTTTTTTCGAAAATCAGTTTCAGCAATTGCGGCGCTCATCACAGTCGGCTTTTTAGGACTTTTAGTATGGGGCATGCTAAACAAGCAACCCATAACCGGCCTTAGCGGCGTCACCATGGTAAATCGTACGGCACCTCAATTCACCTTGACGACCTTCAACGGAACCACGATATCCCTGCAAGAAGACGTACGGGGCAAACCGGTCGTCATCAATTTCTGGGCGTCCTGGTGCCCTCCCTGCAGGGTTGAAGCATCGCTTATCGAAAGAACGTGGCGGGCGTATAAAAATCGTGGTCTGATCTTTCTCGGGGTCAATATCCAGGATCGGAAGGAAGATGCCCTGAACTATATCCGGGAGTTCGATATCACCTATCCCAACGGACCGGACCCGACCGGAGAGATCACCATCGACTACGGAGTTTCAGGACTTCCGGTGACGTTCTTCATATCCAGCAAGGGCGAGGTTGTTCGTCGCTGGGTTGGCGCCATCGAGAAACCCGTACTGATCAGCGCCATCGAGGAGATCATGCCATGACTGAGATACAGATTTTACTGACCAACTGGATGAATGCATTGGCCGTTTTGCTGCCCTTTGGATATTCCTTTGGGGCCGGGATGGTTTCAACCGTTAATCCGTGCGGGTTTTCCATGCTGCCGGCGTATCTATCAATCTATTTGGGTGAGCGGGATGACGTCACGCTACCCCGGCATTTTATACGCAGAGGCGGCAAAGCGCTGGTTATCGGAACTGCGGTGACCTTAGGATTTACGGTCCTTTTTTCCATCTTCGGCGTCATTCTCTGGGCCGGGGGATATTTTCTGATGCAGTATCTGCCCTGGCTCGGTTTGTTTGTCGGGGCTGTCCTGGCTTGTCTCGGCCTGTTTCTGCTGGCCGGGAAATCGGTCCATGCTGCACTGCCGGCCCGCCTTGCGAACATGATCGGCAATTCCAAAACGCAAGGGGTCAAAACCTACTTTCTTTTTGGTATCGGATACGGCATGGCTTCTTTGGGTTGTACGCTGCCAATATTCCTGGTGGTGGTGGGAAGCGCCATTAAATCCCAGGGCTTATCAAACGGTCTTTTCCAATTCTTCAGCTATGCTTTGGGCATGGGAGCCGTGCTGACCTCCCTGGCCCTAAGCATAGCTGTCTTCAAAGGAGGACTGGCGACTTATTTGCGTCGTGTCCTGCCCTATATGGGAAGAATTGCAGGCGCCCTGTTGCTGGTATCCGGATCTTACCAGATTTACTATTGGTTAACCAAAGGAGGATTGCTCGCATAAAAATGAAAAATAAAACCATCTTTGTCGGGTTGGCCCTTTTAATCCTGCTGTTGTCGGACCTGCCGGTTACAGCCCAGTATCATAATGAAGAAGCCTTGCAAAAGACGGCCAGGGAAATCTACGGCCTTATTATGTGCCCCCTGTGCGCGGGTCAAACCATCGCCCAATCCAATAACGAAACCAGCGCTCAGATGCGGGATCTGGTCTTAAAAAAGCTGCGCCAGGGCGAATCCAAAGAAGAAATATTACAATACTTCGAGAGCCGGTACGGGGAGCGAATCATGGCCAAGCCCAATAAAGAAGGGTTCAACCTGATATTATGGGTTTTGCCATTCGTGCTCGTCGTACTCGCGGCGATCTCAATATATTTTCTGATTCGTCGCTGGTCCTCAAGGGTCCGGGCGACACCAGCTGCCCATTTTGATGAAGACCAGCTCTCCGAATACAAAGAGCGTCTGGAAAAAGAATTAAAGCAATTCGATGAATTATAAAACATGAAAAGGAATATTACTATGGCAAAGAAGAAAAAAAAGGATACATCGAAAAAACGTGCTACTAATCCAAAACAGACGGCACCGCAGCCCAAAAAGAGGTCTAAGTACTCTTTACTCGCCATGATAGCGGGTGGCGTCCTGGTTCTCAGCGGGGCCTACTTTCTGTATCAGGGAGAAAAACCACCTACCCAATCCCCGCAGCTTACAGAATTGAAAAAGGTAAATATCAACCTTCGAGAGACCAATCCGACCCTGTCACCACAAATGTTTTCCGGGAAGGTCAGGCGTGCTTACCAGATAGCGCGCACGATACCGGAGGTGCTCGATCGTCTCTATTGTTATTGCCGTTGCCGGGAAAACTCCGGCCACAAAAATCTGCTGAGCTGTTATGTCGATACGCATGCATCCACGTGAAGTACCTGCATGGATGAGGCGCAGTTAGCGTCTCGAATGCACCTTGAGGGAGCAACCACAGCGGAAATTCAAAATGAGATCGACCGAAAATTTGGTTCGTAATCTCCGTTTTTTCGTAAATCCTATTCAAAAGCCCTAGTCCAGAAATTCGGGGTTGCGACAAATTATATCGGAATTTCTATCCCGCCACGGCGGGAGAATCACAGTGCTTTTTGCGGTCATTGTCTTGGTAAGCCGGATGGAAGGATGGAATAGTGGAATGAAACGTAAGTCATTTATGTTACTGATTATTTTTATGGCGATGCCCATGGCCGCCGGCTTTGCACAAAATCCGGTATCCGTCATTGACTCACTTGGTATTGAAATTTGGCCTGATTATGACAAGGCGTCCGTCCTGGTTTTGCTGACAGGCGCGCTCCCGGAAGATACGCGGCTGCCTGCTTCCGTCACCCTTCCATTTCCTGAAGCCGCCCGGCTCAATGCTGTTGCCCGCATTGATCGTAAGGACGGCAACATGAAGGATGATATTTTTTCGAGTACCGATGTTACCGGTGCCCTGACATTCGTCACACCGGATTTAAGCTTTAGGGTCGAATACTATCTCCCGTACACTGTCAATAAAACCCAGCGTACCTTTGACTATACCTGGTTAGCTGCTGTAACCGTTAATAATTTTCAACTAAGGGTACAGCGGCCAACATCAGCCAGCACCTTTAAAACAGAGCCCGCCATTGCAAATGTCGTCAGGAGCGGGGATGGCTTCGATTACCACACCTTCCCCACACGAGCTGTTCCGGCCGGGCAATCCTTTTCGCTGCAGGTGGATTACAAAATGGCCAACACTCAATTGTCGGCTGAAAGTTTGCCTTCCCCAAACACCAACGTGCAACCCCCCGCATTGCCCGCCACGCCAGGCTCTGGCTCCGGCATTAACTGGGCTTGGGTAGCTGTGGTTATCGGAGGTCTCATCATCATTGCGGCCTTGATCTGGTCGATGGCCTCCCGCCGTCCTTTGCCTAACATCCGCAAGCCTGCGGATGAACGGGTTATAAAGCAATCGCGGTCCAAATTCTGCCGCAATTGTGGCGAGCCAATCGATGAAGACGACAAATTTTGCAGCGGATGCGGCTCGGAATTGTAAGACGATCTTTAGCGGTCCGGAAGTGTCTGGCGCAAGGGGGTTTTTCTGGCAAGATGTTGTCAGTTACTGAAGGTGTTCTTTAAAATGAATATTGAAGATTGCAGAATGAATATTCAATTTTCGATTTTCTATCTTCAATCGTCAGGGGTCACTCTTTCATAATCTCGAAACGAAGCTTGACGATAGTAGCCACCTGATGCTGATCACCGGTGGCCCCGTCCCAAACGCCCAATCCGAATGAATGGTTTTTTTCAGGCAGGTCAAGCCGCACATCCCGTTTGGAGGGAGTCCGCAGAGCTCTGCTCAGCTCAAGGGTCCAGTATCCGTTAGACCAGGATGCGCGGCCCCTGATATCTGCTGAATCCCCGTCCTCGGGAAAGCCGGTTTCGTATAGGGGAAAACTTTTTTTCGCCGGTTGGCCGCTGATAGGTAATTGCAGCGGTACCTGATTACCCCCCTCCATGTAAAATCGAGGTTGGGGCGGCTTTCCTTCAGTCTCTATTGCATTGAGGGTGAGCGAAATTCCGCCCACGGTTCCCGGTATTCGCTGGCCGGAAGCGTCGCTGCCGTGCGCGGCAGAGATTTCAGGATGTGCCCATCGCAAGGCGGGCTTTAAGCTTGCCGCCGGTACGAATCTTACCTGGTGGTCCAGGAATCCGTCCCCGGGACGCCCTGCTCTTTCGGCCGTAAATGCATCCCAATACCACTCATCCACGACTGCGCCCTCTTGCCGGGTGGCCATGCGTGGGAAATCACTGAAACGGCCGGTGCTGTGGCATAAGACCGCACAACCGCCCTGCCTGAAGTCCTCGACCGATTCGGTTGCCTGCCAATGCAGCGCCAGGGCGTCGGGCCATTCCACTTTGGCCTGCCATCGCCCGCCGCTAAAAATCCAATGACCCATCCGGTCCTGGCGGGTTTTATCAGGCCATCGGAAAGCAAAATAAATATCGGTATCGTCATAAACAGCACGAATAAAGACCTCGGTTCCCGGTTGAGGAGGACCGTCGCCTAATTGCCATGTGGATACTTTCGTTTCCAAGGCCGTGTCCCAGGTATTTTCCAGGGCCTGACCGTCTATTTCAGGAACCGGTTTTCCGTCCAGCCAAGCGGCAATAAGGGTTGGCGGCATATCTTCTCCCTCATAATCGCTGTGACGGTCGGGTTTATGGCAGTTGAGGCATACCCTATCTGAGCGAGTTTCGAGAATATTGGCCCGGGCTAACTCGGCCCCATCCCGGGCCCTACCGCCGGCCATGAGCTCGGCATAAAATCCTCCCGGACCATGACAGCTTTCGCAGGTAACCCGGCCTTCAAGGTAATGGCCGGTTCGTTTTTTGAAACCCGTCGTGTGACAACCGAGACAGCGTGGCTCATCTATCTTAAGCCCGCTCATTTGCACCTCTTCCAGTTTGGCCATGACCCTGTCAAGGGATTTAAATTTGAGCATACGCCAGCGGGCCACATGTTTTGGATGTGAACCCAGATGACAGCGAAGGCAGAGCTTTGACCCGGTGAAGGGTATCGGCTCTCCGGAAGCGTTAAATTGAAACAGATCAAGGGTCGAAGTTCCGGTGCTTCGGACTGTCATATACTCATACAGTGGCCTGCGGGGGATGCGCAAGGTGGAATGGGCTCTGGACGATTCCGTCGCCCTGCCGACACCACCGTGGCAAACCGTGCAACCGTGTTCCTCGAACGGAAACAGTTCTATTTGCGAATGCTTTTTCTTAAGTTGCTTCAGATCCAGGTGACAGGTAATGCACCGGTCAATGCGTTCGCCGTCCCCCAGTATGATCTGCCTGATCCTGTAGCGGGGTCGATCAAGGTAGCGCAAGCGCTTTTGTAAAAATGGGCGTTGCTTCCCGTCGGCGTGTTCTAATGCTTTTGTAACCTTTTTCGTCTCTTCGTGGAAAAACGCCTTCTGATGGTGCATCCATTCAGGATTCGCTTCCTTGAGGAGGATTAAACCCAGGGTCACCAGTAGAGAGATAACGAGCAGGGCGAATAGTACATACAGATGTCGGTTCACTGCCGGATTCTTTCTTTGGAAAGCCTGTTTCATTCAGATATTAAACCACGGTGTTTGGACGATATACCTTACATTCAATAGAAAGCGCAGTATAATCTTGATTACAACTGCTCCCATGGTCAAAACCAGGAAAAAGTAAATTGAGTAACGTAGCCGTCCCCATTTATTGAACCGGCTACGCCAAAAGGTAAAGGGTAAGAGTATTCCCAGGAGGTAATAGATGCCGATCAAAGACAGGCCCAGCCAATTTGGAAGGCTGCGAAAGTTCGGTCGAGCCGGTTTTGCCATGCTCCAGTCTTGCCAGGGCCAGTACCAGTCCCAGTTGGATCCACGGAACCCGGCTGCCACTGCCGTGAGCAAAGCCAGCAACAATAGGCCAGCTGTAAAAGGCAACGTGGCCCAGATTCGACGCCGGAAGGAATAACTTCCCTCACTTTGTGGATCGGTATCGAGCAGGGGAATCAAGATCAACCCCGTTATGATGAGAAAAGGAATCACCACGCCGGCCAGCCAGGGATCAAAGTAAAGTAGCATCTCCTGAAACCCCAGAAAATACCAGGGCGCTTTGGCGGGGTTGGGCGTAAAGTCCGGGTCCGCGGGCACATCTAAAGGGGCTTCAATCACCAGTCCCAGCCAGGCCAAAACCAATAAACACGCAAGTGCCATCAAGAATTCTTTGAATACATGTGCGGGGTAGGCCGGCAACATGACAGGTGGTTTATTCTTGTCATTTGCTTCGGTCGTACTTTTGGGAAGGTCCTTTGACAATCGATCTCCTTGAAATAAAACGGTTTAATCTGCTATCCTCGGTCTTTGTGATGAAAGGGACGAGTATTGGTGCCACCTAAAGCTTTAATGCCAGATTGCCATCCCTACGCACGCGCCAGAAATGTATCATTAAAAAAATGCTTGCTATAAGCGGTAAAATAAAGACATGCAGGCTGTAAAAACGGATCAAGGCCCTGGGTCCAAGATCTGAATCTCCCAACAGGAAGACGCTTATATCACGATCGTAACGGATTCCCAGTTCGCCGCCAAAGGGTCCATCAGCGCCCAATAACGGAACCGAATGAAGCAGATCAGTGCCCACATGGGTTCCCCAGTATGAGATCTGATCCCAGGGAAGTAGGTAGCCGGTAAACGCAAATGCGAATACAATCAGAAGCAGACAAACGCCGACAATCCAGTTGAATTCCCGTGGTGGTTTATAGGAGCCTGTGTAAAAAACGCGCAGCATATGCAGCACGACGGTGATCACGATGCCATGCCCGGCCCAACGATGAACATTACGCAAAAAACCCCCTAGAAAGACCGTATAACGCAGATCTAATATATCGGCGTAGGCATTTTCCAGGGTCGGCCGGTAATAGATCATCAAAAGAGCTCCGGTGAAGACTGTTACCAGAAATAACAGGAAGCTTAATCCCCCAAGGCACCAGGTAAAACTGATCTTCATTCTGCTGGCAGATATCCGCATCGGATGCAGGTGCAGGAAAACCGTCCGGCGCACTGCTTGCAACTCCTCGGCCGGGGTGCGGGGCAGGCCGGTTCTGAATATTTTGCGCTTAAATTCCGGGGGTAGCTTTAGGGTCATCTTGTACAAACCGTAAATTGTATCAACAGGTAGAGCGTATGCTTGGGTTTTAAGCTGCTCCGGGTCGAAAACGTGGAGCAGGGCCTTTACCTCGTTTTATAATAATATCTTGATTTACGACAAGAAATCCATACTCATCGACTCTGAGGGCCAATAGATCCAGTGGACGAGGTGGGGGGCCTTCCACATTTCGCCCTTCGGCGTCGTATTTCCCTCCATGGCAGGGGCATAAGAACATTTGGTGATCCCTGTTCCAAACCACCATACAACCCAGATGTGTACAACGGGCGGAAAAGGATAGAAAACCCTTTTCATCGCGAGCGATAAAGAGTTTTCGTCCGCGGTGGTAGACCACCTGGTCGGGCCGGTAATCATCCGGGAAACCCACTTGAACGGACCTTCCGGGCCGGCTGGACACCCGCGGCCAAAAAAATCTCATCACTGCTGACAGAAAAGTTGCAAAGACAAGGCTTAACCCGGTCCAGGAAAGTCTCAGCAAAAATCTGCGGCGGCCCTGTTTGAGATCCGTGGAGGAGGCGTTGGTGTTAAGCGACATTCTTCCGACTCACTAACGCTGTCGATATCGTATCTTCGTGGTGCCGATTCATAATTTTTCCACTCCTGGTTCATAATACAACCCGAACTTAATTGCAGGTCAAGAAAAAAATGAAATTTTGAATTTTAAGAGACCCGGTAAAACGGGATAGATATTCCGGTGAAACTGGGAATGTGATATGGATCGAATAGCGTGATAGCCGAATTCATATAATCCTTGACCTTATGCTACAATGTAATATAAAATCATAAATAACACAATGGACTACATTATATGAATTTTACCCGGAAAAATCTCATCCTGTCTATCACCATCGGCATTCTTGTGTCCGGCATTCCGGTTATCACTTTGTGCTCATTTTATTGTGTCTCCAATGATCTCGCTCTCGATTCTCGCATGGACGCAAGCTGTCCTTTATCAAACCATTCATTTGTCCAAATCGCCTTTATGTTGTCAGCTCTTATTGTTTTGCCTTTTGCGGGCCTTTTTCTTGTCAGGGACAGGCAATTCATTCCGCCCGGAATCTATTTGCCCCTCTATAGACCCCCTCGATTTTCCCACTAAATAGTCACGACCATTCTATTCACTCGAATATTTTCATCAGAATTAAAGAGCAGATATGATTTATCCACGCCTGATCTCCTATTTTTCAGGGCGGAGTAATTAGCATAATTAACGAACATGGAAGATAAAAAAGCAAAATATAGAACGATTATATTCCTTTCTATAATAGCCCTTGGCTTTGCGATAACATTTTCGTTAAAGCAAAATGATTCAATTTTTAAATATTCGAAACACATAGCTATAGAGGGGGAGCTGCCGGCACCTGATTTTACCCTTCCAGGCCTCAATGGGGACTTGATCAGTCTTTCTGACTTCAAAGGAAATGTGGTTCTCGTCAATGTCTGGGCCACCTGGTGTCCGCCCTGCGTCTACGAAATGCCTTCGATGGAAAAACTCTATCAACAGTTTAAAAGTGAAAATTTTAAAATCCTGGCCGTCAGCATCGACTCCCTGGGAGCAAAAGCTGTGATTCCATTCATGAAAAAACACAACCTGACTTTCCAGGCCTTGATTGATCCAGCAGGAACTATCAGAACCGCTTATGGAATCAACGGGATTCCGCAAAGCTTCATAATCGACAAGCAGGGTAATATAATTAAAAAAATTATTGGTCCAATTGACTGGGCCACCCCTGAGATCTTTCGCTATTTTCGCGATCTGACTCAATAGTCCATATCGGTAGAAAGGGACATGACATGAAAAAAATAGGAAAATATTTCCACCTTATTTCAATAGTACTATCGATTTTTATTCTTAACTCATATATTTTTGAAGACCGGGCCCGCGGAGAAACTAATTTTTTGGAGTCCCTTTCCCTGATCAGGTTCGATGAGAAGATCATGGCCCAAAACTTTGCACTAAAGGATCTGAACGGTAATGTGGTGCACCTGGAGGATTATCGGGGGAAAGTTATTTTCCTGAATTTTTGGACAACCTGGTGCCCTCCATGTCGTATAGAAATGCCGTCCATGGAAAAGCTTTACATAAAGTTCAAGAATAATGATTTTATCATACTGGCGGTAGATATGCAGGAAGACTCGGAAACAGTAAGGAAATTTAAGGCAAAGTTCAAGCTGAGCTTTCCGATCCTTTTGGATGAAGAGGGTGTTGTCGCTTCATACTATGGAGTCACGGGCATACCGGCCACCTACTTTATTGACCGCGCGGGCTACCTCTATGCTGCTGCCATGGGGGCACGTGACTGGGCCAGCGAGGATGCCTTCCAGCTGATTAAACACTTATTGGACAAATAATAAATACCATCCTATGGGAAGCGGAGAGCATCATAGCCAACTTTAATATCCTTCAATATTGTTGCTAATCTCTATAAATCCGCTCAACTTTCTGGTCTTGAATCACCGTAGTTACAGAGTCTACAGCCAGAGGTTTCCCCGAATACTGCCTGGGAATAGTTAGAAAAAAGGTCGCGCCTTTACCATAATCGCTTGCAACCTCGATATCAGCTCCCATATCGAGCAAGTTTTTTCTGCAACTGGCCAGCGCCAGTCCCTGGCCCATTTCCTTGGTGGTAAAAAACGGTTTGAAGATGTTTGGCAAGTGCTCGGGTTTAATTCCGGACCCTATATCTTCTATTTCCAATCTGCAATTGTTGCCATGTCTTTCCGATCGAATACAGATCGTGTCGCCATTTGACGCAACTTCCAGAGCATTAAGGATTATTTGATCTATAATCCATTCAAAATAGGTATAAAATAAAGTTCACGATGAGGAATGTGCATTCCTAGTTTCCCGTGGATAGTGCTATAATGTAATACCCCGATTGAGTGAAACTCAATTGGTGGGTACCCGGTATCTGGTACTGGGTATTGGTTATAAGGAATGGGTATGATTTTTAATATATCACCCGCAAGGGGCATATAAAATGAGTTGCGCAAGGCCACCAAACCAATACCTGATAGCCAATACCCAATACTTGCTAATTGGGCTTCGCTCAATTAGGGTATAACAAAGCTGTGAAAAGATTATCCACCGAAGTTATCTTTCATTTCATTCGTTTTATAGTTATTAGGACAGTCGGTTTTCTAATCTAATGGAAACTATACCGGGCAAGAAATAAAGATCTCATATATGTTCAGATGGATTTATGACACTTTAATGGCACATTTTTTGTAATGGATTACTTGAATGGTAATAATTTCTGATATCATCAAATTAAATAATCTTGCAATCAAGATCTGAATTTCTTAGAGTTGATAAAAAATTTAAGACTAACTAGTTATAAAGATTTTCATTATTTAAATATATCATGCGGTTTTTTCCGATTAAAAAAATGTATCTGCCGGCCTTATCCATTGTTGCCGTTGGATTTATTCTGCTGGTTCTGATCAGCATATCCACCTACCGCAACCTGGATCGTCAGAAGACCATAGCTCTCCGTTTTCTTCACCGCCAGGGCGAAGGCTTGATCCTCTCCCTTGAAGCGAGTGCCCGAACAGGCATGAAAACCCTCATGTGGCAGGAAGTGTCTTTAGGCAGTCTTTTACAGGAAACGGCTAAAAGCAGGGATATAGCATATGTCTATATTATTGATGAGCATGGGACAATCGTCCATCATTCGAATCCTTTAAAAACAGGGACTACTGTCAATTGGAAACCCCTTATTTCCCAAGAAGATCATTTTGACAGCCGGATAAAGACAATACCCGACAGTACCCAGATATATGAGCTCGCAAAATTTTTTTCACCGATGTACGAACCGACAATGATGCACCATAGAAACAGCCAGATGGGTTTGGATTCAGGGCATCCGGTAAACTCTCATTCGCATCGTGGAGATGTCATCATACTTGGTATGAAAATGACGGCTTTTGAGCAAGCGCGTCAGGCAGATATTCAGCATGCTTTTATTATGGCAGCCATTATTTTAATTCTTGGCTCGGGAGCCCTTTTTTTTATATTTGTTATCCAGAATTACTATCTTGTGACTAAAACCCTGAAGCAAACCAAGGATTACACCCGTGAAGTCGTCGCCAACATGGCCAATGGATTAATAAGCATCGATTCAGAAGGCAAGATTGTATCCTTTAACTTATTAGCTCTCGAACTTCTCGACATAGAGGAGTCAAGAGCACAAGGTATGGATTTAAGGAAACTGCTCGATTTCGAAATATCAGGAATTCAAACCACATTGATTAATTGTGTTCCCGTGCTGGATTTTGAAGTTTATCATCAACATAAACCTGGCGAAATGGTCCCGCTGGCTTTAAGTGCGACACCTATTAAAAATGGAAAAGGGGGATGTAATGGAGCGGTGCTAGTGTTGCGGGATTTGAGAGAAATTAAATTATTACAGGAAAAGGTAAAACGCTCTGAAAAACTGGCTGCCATCGGAGAGCTGGCCGCCGGTGTCGCCCATGAGATTCGTAATCCTTTGAGCTCGATTCGCGGCTTCGCACAATTTCTAAGACATTCCTTGAAAGATAAACCGCAAGAGAAAGAATATGCCGAAACCATGGTCACCGAAGTTGACCGCATTAATAGAGTAGTTACCGATCTGCTCACATTTGCGCGGCCAACGGCGGTTGAAATAACTCCAACGGATATTACAGAGCTTATTGAACACTCTGTCCGATTGGTAGAAGCAGATGCTTTGTCGCGCGACGTAAATATTCAGAGAAAAATTTCCAATTTGACCAGGCTCCCATTGGATGCCAATCAAATAACTCAGGCACTCTTGAACCTTTTGCTCAATGCTCTGCAAGCGCTGCCTCCTAAGGGCAACATTGAGATCGGAGCTGAGCTGGATACGTCTGACTCACAGCTTCATCTCTGGGTAAAAGACGATGGCCCCGGTATCCCAAATAATCTAATAGAAAAGATCTTTGAACCCTTTTATACGACCCACGAAAAAGGCACAGGTTTGGGGCTAGCCATCGTCCATAAAATCGCTGAAAACCATAACGGCGAAATTAGAGTTAACAGCCCGCCCAAAGGAATGCTTCGGGGTTGTTGTTTTTCCATCATTATACCGATTATTGTCCATCGAACAACAGCAGACGGGTTCAAAACAACGGAGAACTAAAAGATCCTTCATAAGGAGAACACATGAAACCAAAAATCCTTGTAGTCGACGATGAGCGTTCTCATCGACAGATGATCGAAGCCGTTCTCTCGGCCGAGGGTTATGAAATCGCGCAGGCTGATAATGGGCAGGCGGCTATTGATGCTATCGCGGAAAAATTCTACGATCTGGTCATAATGGATATTCGTATGCCGGAACTTGGAGGAATAGAAGCACTTAAAAAAATAAAAACGATCAGTCCGGGAATACCGATCATTATCATGACAGCTTATGCCTCTGTCGGCACGGCCGTGGATGCTCTAAAATCAGGCGCATCAGACTATTTGACCAAGCCGCTGGACATTGAAGAGCTTAAGATTCTGGTGGCCAAAACCCTGCGATTTCATAAACTCGAAGAGGAAAATATTTACCTCAAGGAAAGGTTAAACGACCGCTTCGATTTTTCGAGTATCATCGGCCAAAGTCCGGCTATGAACAAACTATTTGAAACCATGGCTTTGGTGGCACCCTCTGAGGCCACTGTTCTCATTGTTGGTGAAAGCGGCACCGGAAAAGAGTTGATTGCCAACGCTATTCATCAAAACAGTCCTCGTAAGGACCGGCCTTTTATAAAAGTCAATTGCGCCGCCTTGCCTGAAACATTATTAGAGAGCGAGCTGTTCGGTCACGAGAAGGGATCCTTTACTGGAGCGATAGCTCATAAACAGGGTCGTTTTCAACTGGCCCACAAATCCTCCATTTTTTTGGATGAAATAGCTGAAATGGCACCTGCCACCCAGGCTAAAATTCTCCGGGTACTCCAGGAACGAGAGTTTGAACCTTTAGGGGGCACCCAAACCATAAAAGTTGATACCCGGGTAGTTGCGGCGACCAACAAAAAACTTGAAGAGGAAATTGCCGCCGGTCGTTTCCGGGAAGACCTTTACTATCGACTTAATGTGGTGACCCTTGACGTTCCGCCAATGCGTGAGCGTCGTGAGGATATCCCAAATTTAGCGGATTTTTTTCTGAAACAATATGCAGAAAAAAATCGCCGCCTCATTCAAGGGTATACCCCAAGGGCGACAGACTTGCTTATGCGCTACGATTGGCCCGGTAATGTTCGCGAACTGGAAAATATCATTGAACGTGCGGTAATCATGTCAAGGGGTGAGGTAATCACGCCTATGGAATTCCCGAATGATATACAGGAATTAGATGAAGAACTCAAAGATTCACAAAACCATTTAACCCCGGGCAGGTCTCTCAAAGAGGTCGAAAAGGCCATGATCCTGAGGACACTGGAGGAGACCGGCGGCAATCGTACCCATGCTGCCAGAATTTTGGGAATCACGCGCCGGACGCTGCAACTTAGGCTTAAAGATTACGGCATTAACCCGTAACCCGGATCCGCCTGCGGCGGAGAATTGAAAATTGAAGATTGTAAATTGAATATTTATGGATGTCGCTTCGCGCCGCCCTTATAAAAATCGAAAGCCTACCTTTAACATGTTCAACTAACGCGGTATCGTTCTGCAATGGACCAAACGACACCCCAAATTAGCAGGCGTGAATATATTTTGCAGTTATAAATCTGATCAGCCTATTCTGCGAATTTATTTCGCACCCACCACATTTCAAGTATGGCCCTGATCGTGACGAAACCAAAAACCACCCCAAAGAGGCCTCCGCCGGGCATGTGAAGCCAGAAGAACACCGGAGAAATATAGATTTTCAGCCACATGGCGGCAATATCGATGAAGACACCGACAAAAGGCAGTACGACGAGCCAGAATCGAGTTCTATTCGCAAGATCCAAAAATAAGGTAATGACACCCATAATAATAAAAATCATGTTTATCCCGAAAAGGTGAATGTGGGTCCATTTAAGGAGCCAGACGAACTGTTCTGAATGAAGGAGCGAAGGTTTTTCAGTCTCTTTTTCAGTTAGTTCTTCGGCAAACAGATCACCTCGGCTGCCATCTGAAGCATCATCAGCAGCAGTTTGCTCCATTTCTGGCAGCGATTTATTACCCCGGTGTTCCATTTGTGAAGATGAAAAGAACGTTGGTATAATATCATGCACCACAATCTGCCCCATGGCGCCGGCCATTGCGAGTGCCATGGTTAGAATAATGCCAGAGACCAGGGCTTTGGCCGGCAATGGAAAAGTTTTGAGTTTTGGCCAGTTTCGGTTTTGATCTTCAATATTTTTTGAGCTCAATTGGTAACGATCCCCTCTTGATTACATATTTTTATCCAATCGTCGGTCGACTAGGCCGACGAGATCTGACGATAGGTTCTTACTCACCGGTAAAGTTGGATCCGCTGTACTTTCCATTGGAATTGAAAAAAATGTATACCGCCTTCGGATCCCCTTCATTTCGCTGAAAAGAAACTACGATTTCATCTTTGCCATTATTTTTTCGTTTTGAAATAGCTACGGTTGCTAGTCCTGTTTCCCAACTTTGATCCAGTTTGCCCTTGCTGACAAGCTGATCCAATAGTTTGGTAGCTTTTTGCAGAGCCTGTAGTTGCGTGAATTTATCTGAATGTTTGCCGCCATGCCCGAATGCCAGACTAACAGTCATGATTACAGCAATCAGGGCCGTTATAAATGCAAGCGTTTGATTTTTACGATTACGTTGCACGTATATTTTTCTCATAATGCCCACCTTTGTTTTAAATGAATGAAGAACAATATAAACACCTGTTTTGAGTCAAATGAAATTGAGATTAACAATTTATGATTAGCAGAAAATATGCCACATTGTCATATTTTATAATTTAATAATTTTTTTGGGAAAATAAACAACGTAATCTAATGAATTTTAATGATATTTTACCCTGATGTCGTGCTGCTTGCTTTAAAGGCAACAGAGTGGGGACAATAAATTAAAATCAGAAGCGGAATGGGTGTGAAAAAAGTTCGCAGCCGGGCACCAGTGCCTTTGATAGCGGAAAAAAGTTCAATAATTTTAATTATTTTGTTGACAGCGTACAAAGTTTGTTGTACCAAACTTTTTCTGTTTTTGATATAATCGGATTATTAAATCCATGGAGGCAAATATTGTTATGCGGGTTAACTTGCGAAATATGAGCGATAATCAAGCCGGGCTGATTGCTGCGGTCAAAGTGGCCGGTGACCTGGGGCGGCGCATCCGGGATATGGGGATCGTTCCGGGAACGGAAATCAAGATTCAGGGGCGGGCCCCGCTTTACGACCCGGTGGCATTGAGAGTTCGGGGAGCCACGATTACTTTGAGAAATAATGAAGCTGACTTTATTGAAGTGGAGGTTAATGATTGATGCAAGCAACGGTTGCTCTGGCCGGCAATCCGAATTCCGGCAAAACCACCCTATTTAATGAACTGACCGGTGCCCGGCAGCATGTCGGCAACTATCCGGGAGTGACGGTCGAGAAAAAAGAAGGCACCTACTCGAGTAACGATTTTCAATTGCACATTGTTGATCTGCCGGGAACTTACTCCCTCACGGCCTATTCACTGGAGGAAGTGGTGGCCAGGGAGTTCCTGGTCAACCAGAGACCGGAGGTCGTCGTTAATATTGTGGACGCCTCCAATCTGGACCGCAACCTGTATCTGGCCGTTCAATTTCTTGAAATGGGCATTCCGGTGTGTATTGCCCTGAACATGATCGATGTGGCCAAAAAGCGGGGAATTGAAATAAACGCCCGAAAATTATCCGCCCTGCTGGGCGTACCGGTAGTTCCCACCATTGCCCGCACCGGCCGGGGAAAAAAAGAATTGATGGACAGCGCCGCTAGGATCGTGCAGGAAAATACGGAATTTTTTCCGCTCACAATATCCTATGGTGACGATATCGATAGCACCATGATCGAGATGGAAAAAGAGATCGAGGCTAACCGATTGTTAACCGACACTTATCCGGTGCGCTGGGTTGCTTTAAAATACATGGAAAATGATGAACAAATTCTGGAGAAAGGCCGGCTTCAAAATCCGGAACTGGCCGCCAGGCTGCAGGAAATGGTAAAAAAAGTGTCCCATCACCTGCAGGATACGCTGGATACTTACCCGGAGGCCATGATCGCCGATCAGCGCTATGGGTACATCAAATCGATCCTGAAGCAGGGCGTCATCTATCAGAAGTACGATCCAAACCGGCTTTACAGTTCAGATAGGATCGATAAAGTTTTGACCAACCGATTTCTCGGCCCGCTCATTATGCTGGCCATCATTGCCGGTCTCTATCATGTGGTTTTCACTTACAGCGAAGTACCGGTGGGTTGGCTGGAGAGCGTATTTGGCTGGATCAGTGCCGGGGTGTCCGCCATTTTGCCGGACGGTCTTCTGAAGTCGTTGATCGTCTCCGGTATTATTGACGGTGTCGGCGGGGTTCTGGGATTTGTGCCCTTGATTATGTTTATGTTTTTCGGGATTGCATTTTTGGAGGATTCCGGCTACCTGGCCCGCGTGGCGTTTATGCTGGACCGGGTGTTTCGAATTTTTGGTCTCCACGGCAGCTCCGTGATGGCTTTTATTGTATCGGGCGGTATCGCGGGGGGATGTGCCGTCCCCGGTGTGATGGCGACCCGAACCTTAAAATCCCCACGCGAGCGACTGGCAACCCTGCTGACCGTACCCTTTATGAACTGCGGTGCCAAGCTGCCGGTATTTGCGCTCTTGATTGCCGCGTTTTTTGCCGAGTACGAGGCACTGATCATGTTTATGATTACACTGGGTGCCTGGGCGGGAGCGCTGCTGGTTGCCAAACTTCTGCGAGTTACGGTGATAAAAGGCAGCGCCACGCCCTTTGTGATGGAACTGCCGCCCTATCGGATGCCGACCTTTAAGGGACTGGCCATTCATACCTGGGAACGGACCTGGCAATACATCAAAAAAGCCGGGACAATCATATTGGGATTTTCGGTGATTCTGTGGGCCATGATGTCGTTTCCCGCGTTGCCGGACTCTAAAGTGGTGGAGTTTGAGGCCCGGCGTCAAGCCGTAATGGATGCAGCTCCAGCCGCGAGCGTTAGTGAACTGGAAAGTATTCCGCAAGGCGCCGAACTTTCCCGGGAGGCAATATCTTTAAAAGAAAAATTAAACGGCATGCATTACCAGGAAGCTGAAACCGCGTTAAGATACTCGATTGCCGGGCGGATCGGAACTGCGCTGGAATCCGTATCCCGCTTAGCCGGATTCGATTGGCGCACCAACATTGCCCTGGTCGGCGGATTTGCGGCCAAAGAGGTGGTGGTTTCGACACTCGGAACGGCTTATTCGCTGGGAGAAGTTGATCCCGAAGAAACCGGAGCCCTGTCCGAAGCGCTGGCCAAAGATCCCGGCTGGTCGCCCCTGGTGGCGTTGGGATTAATCGTTTTTACCATGTTTTATTCTCCCTGTTTTGTATCGGTGGTTTGTATCTCCCGCGAGTCCGGCTCCTGGAAATGGGGGGCATTTGCCATTGCATTTAACACGCTGCTGGCGTTTGGTTTGGCGGTTTTAATTTATCAGGTTGGGTCGGTGATTGTCAGCTAGCGATGATGGTAGGTCCCGAATGGTATAGGGTTTAGTAGGGTGTAGGGTGAAAGGATCGAGGTGGATGCCAGATAAGAGGACAGGCTTTAGGCACACGGCGCAGGGCGTACGGCAATGGAATTCTGTCGATTAAGCAATTAATTTTCGAGTAAAAAAAAATAAAAAAACGCGCAGCATTAAATACTTAATCCGCCGGAGCTTGAATCTTAAAACTTTCTTTAATTTTCAAAGAACAGTTTATTGCCCTGAATGCGCTATTTTTCGGGGCGGATTAATTAGGTACATAAATGGAAAATATTATTGTAATCATCATCGTCGGTGTTGCGGCCGGTCTGCTCGGGCGCAGTTATTATAAAAAATATAAAAAAGGCAATCAGGGCAGTTGCGGGTGTTCCTCCTGTCCGACCGATGCGGCTTGTTGTGAACTTCCCGGGGAAAAGGAGAAGCAACTCAGTGAGATCCGGAAATCTATGGAAACTTAACAATTGCGGGTTTGATCTTTCAGTTTACAAAGGGCAATTTCCAACAGAATGTACTATTTATCAGGGCGGATGAATTAATGGGGTTTTAAAATGGCAAACAGAGGAGTACTCAGCTCAAATATGGAAGATTATCTGGAGGCAATATTCCACATTTCCGCTGATAAGCAGGCTGCCAGAGCCAAAGACATCGCCGAACGGCTGGGGGTGAACAAGTCATCGGTGACCGGTGCTTTGCGGTCGCTATCGGAGAAAGGCTACGTGAACTACGCGCCGTACGACATTATTACCCTGACCGCCGAGGGGCAGGTGCTGGCAAAAGATGTTGTGCGGCGACACGAAACGCTCAAGGATTTTTTCGTCAAAATCCTTTTGATCGATGACCAAGAGGCCGAGGAGGCCTCCTGCAAGGTCGAACATGCCATCTCGGAAAAAATTCTTGACCGGATTATAAATTTTGTGGAGTTTATGGAAATCTGTCCGCGGGGCGGCCGGGAATGGTTGAAAGGGTTTCGCAGCCATTGTGAAAATGGTGATACCACGGTTAAATGTACCGCACATATTTCGACCTGCCTGGCGGATCTGAAAAAGCGGGAACAACACCTGCGCAATGGATCACAGGCGGCCGTGCCGTTAAATGAATTGGACCCGGGCCAAAGTGGAAAGATCCTTAAAATTACAGGCCGCAGCGCAATTAATAAGCAATTTCTCGACATGGGAGTTTCGTCGGGAAGTATTATCGAAGTAGAGTCACTGGCGCCTTACGATGATAAGATTGATATAAAGGTACGAGGATATCATCTATCGCTTACCAGGGAGGATGCAAGTAGAATTTCTGTGGAGCCGAGCATTACGAATAACACTTAATTATTGCCCGAACATTTCAGGATGAATAACGCCTTCAGCCACCCGGGTAACTGTTCCGGTCATTGACACCGCAAAATCCTCTGCGATCTTTATCTCTATTTTACCACCCGGCATATGGACCGTGATTTGACTGTCGCACAGCCCTAGGCGGTGCGCTACAGCGGCCGCCGCACTGCTGCTGCTGCCGGATGCCAGGGTGTAGCCGGCGCCTCGTTCCCAGATCTCAATTTGAATGTTTGAACGGTCAACAATCTTCATAAACTGCACATTCGTGCGATTGGGGAAGCGAGGTTCAACTTCGATCAGGGGGCCCATTTCCTTTGCTTCAGCAGCCGATATCTCCGGCTTCAAAATAACACAGTGCGGATTGCCGATGGTGGCGGCACAAAATTCTAATGTTTGGCCGTTTACTTCCATTTTTTGATTGATAACTTCACCTTCAGGACCCTCTACCGGGATGATACGGCTGTCAAAGCTAACCGTGCCCATGTCAACCGATATTAATTTTCCGCTTTCATAAACCTGAGCATTAACCGTACCGCCGGCTGTATGAATCGTGACGTGATCTCCGTCTATAAATCCGTGGTCCCACAGGTAACGCGTGAAAATACGCAATCCGTTGCCGCTTTTTTCAGCTTGACTGCCGTCCGGATTAAAGATTTTTAACGCAAATTCCTCTTGCGGATCTTTAATCGGCCCCAGAAGAATGCCGTCGGATCCGATGCCGTAATTTCGATGGCAAATCAATTGAATCGTTTCGACTGTCAGTGAGTCGCCGGCCTCGGCAGGATTCAAAACAATGTAGTCGTTGCCAAGTGCGTGATATTTATAAAATGGGATAGGGGCGGACATAAAAGGAAATGCCTAATCCGGACAAGCCGGAATTGAATATTGACGATTGAAGATTTTTTGTATCGCTTCGCTCCATCTTTTCAATTTTAGTCATTCTATGAAATTTGAAAAGGGTTTAGTCAATAAATATGCCATAGATAACACTAAAACCATTATGGGCGATTTAGGGAGAAGTCGTTTTCGGCATATTCGCGATGATCTCTTTTAGTTTCGCGGAAAGATTTTGCGGGATCGGTGTTTCTTTTGCATTCTTGCACAGAGCGACGGTTCTTTTGAGAGTTTCGAGACAGGAAAAGCAGGCGACACAGTCTTCAGCGTGTTTTTGAATTTCGGCGCATGTTGCATGATCCAGTTCGCCATCGATGTATTCAGAGAGTTTCTCAAACATCTCCAGGCAATGCTTATGATCATGATCATCATTGCTCATTTTCAAAATATCCTTTCATTTTGTCTCTTAAGAAAAGCCGGGCCCGGTGGAGCCTCACCTTTACATTAGCCGGCGAAATATTAAGAATCTGGGCGGTCTCCGCCGTGCTGAATCCTTCAATATCCCTTAAAACAATCACCATGCGATATTTTTCAGGGATAGATAAAATTCCCCGGTTAATCGCGCCGGCCAGCTCTTCATTCAGCAACTTATCCAGGGGCATCAAGGCCCACTCCGGAACCTGATCCGGTGGCTCGGCTTCATCGTTGGGGCGAAACTCGTCTAACGACAGTTCTTTTTCCGGGGCGAATTTAGATTTTCGCCTTTTTTTAATGCAGGTACTGGTCCCTACTTTGTAAAGCCAGTTTTTAAATTTTGTTTCGTACCGGAAATCTTTTAAATATCTGAAGACATTTAAGAACGTGTCTTGAACCATGTCCTCGGCATCTCTCTGATCCCGACACATGCGCAAACTAAAGTTGTAAAGTTTCTGTTCATACCTTTTGACAAGGTCGCGAAACCTTTCAACCTGGCCGGAGTTGATGGCCTGGATCAGGTCAAAATCTTCATCTTTAACTTTTCTTTGTTTCGGTTTCTTCGTTGAGGTCATTTTTGCTTGTCACCTGACAAGCATCCTGCAGTCAGGTGGAAATTCCAATCTTCGGCAAAATATATTTCTGGAGCAGGAACCAAGCGCCTATAATTGCCAATACAATGAGGATGTCTTTCACTGGTTTTCTCCTTTGTTACTCATACGTGTTTATCGTATGGCTGTCCACCGTTTTTTAAAGATCAGGCAATACAAACTGACAAACAAAAACCCCATAACAAATCCAAGATGACTTAGATTTAATATGATAATGAATTCATGTGAAAAATAGTGGACCGGAAAATTTTTTACGACAAAAAATATACCTGTGATGACGATGCCGGCCAACAGCATGATCCTTAAATAGCCGGTCCGGGTGACTTTTAAATTGTTGCGTCTTAGAAAAAAATAGTCAAACAAAAAATATGATAACAGGGCCAGCAGCAATGCCGCCCCCAGGTAATGGACATAGCGGGTTGTGTAAAAATTGGCCAGCCAACCGAAGCCGGGGATGTCGGCCATATAGTAGCGCTTATAAATCGGCATCTGGCCGAATCCCGTCAAGGCCATCAAAAAAATGCCGGCCAGGAAAAGAAAACGCATAATTCGGTTATCATTCAGGGCAAGAGCACGTGATCTGCCGGTTTGGTTCATTGGAGACGCTCCTTTTTAGTATAATTATAGGCTTTTCTTGCTGCTGCGGCCAGGCCTGCAAGCGGTGCGATCACCATGGCTGCGGCCAGGTTATTGGCATCGGCCATCGTGTCCCGGGCTTCAGGGAAACCAGGTTTGCCCTTACCCTTTTCAATGGCCTGGTTGATTTCTTCGAACGGAACCGGAGAAACGTAAATGGTGTTGGTGCCGCCGTTTTCGGTTTCACCGTACACATAGCCATTGATCTGTCTTGCCAGCGCATGGGCTTTTTTAATGATTTCTTCCCGGGGGCCAATGGTCTGAACTTCTTCCGGACAGGCTTCGATGCAGGCGGGCAGGTCGCCGTCGGCGACTCTTTTATAACAGCGATCGCACTTGAACATTACGCCATTGCCGGCGAAATTGGGCAATACATCCAGATACAGCCCCACTCCTGTTTGACGCTGTGGAATATCCCAGGGGCAGACTTTATTGCATTTGGAGCCCCCCAGGCAAATATTCGGATCAATTCTTGAAATGCCGTTGTCTTGCTGCTTGGCCGCCCCCCAGGGGCAAAGCTTGACGCAGGGCGGATTGACACAATGCATACAGCGCCGCGGGATCGTCAGCTCGGTTTCCTCTCCGTTTACTTCCACGCTGGCATTTTGAATAAACAGCCAGTTGTAGGGAGTGAGCCGGTCGTCGACATCCTGTTTGTCCGACCAGTCGGAAACTTTAGCGCGGGGCGGATACATTTTCGGAAAGGGTTTTTGAGGGTTCGGATATTTGTCGGCGTTGGCTTCGGAGCAGGCGGCAACACATTCTCCGCAGCCTATGCATTTGCTGATGTCAAGCAATGTCGCCAACTGTTTGGTTTCATCCGGTTTAGCAAGGGCCTCTGATCCGGGAATACCGGTGGCTGCCGCACCGGCCGCGGCTGCCAGGCCACCTTTTAGAAAAGCACGTCTGGAAATCTGTTGTCCCATTTAACCTCCTGTTAAATTAAATTTTTTGACAGAACTTGATAAACTGGTGCTGAAATTTGCCTTTAGAGAGCCGGGAGGTTTTGAATGGTTACAATTAAAATTATTATTTATGGGGCTTATTTTGATCGGTCGGTCGCAGTGTTGAACCCATCACTTATCACGAATAAACCGGGGTTTTTGAACCAGTACCGGACGAGGTTGAGCTCATGATGAAAATGGAGGTTGCTTTTCAAAATCAGTTGGAAGATCAGGTAATCGATTTATTCAGTTTCCTTACCAACATCAAGAACCCAATCGTTTCGTTTCAGTATAGAAATATCTTCCTCAAGCCTTTGAAATGCTCTCAGGTTTCGCAGAGGGGAAAAATCCTCAATTAAGTCAGTTATGCGGATTTGAGATCCAGGCATATTAAACGTTTTCAAACGCCTGCCGCTGAGGCCACTGGCCATTCGCAATATATCAGAAAGGCGCTTCTTGGGATCAGGAATCAGCTCGATTCTATTTAAGTCCGGAAGATTCAGAGGGTTTTTCCCATTGGGATTACCCGAGGCTTGCCTAATTGATGGTTCGTCAAAAAGTAGCCAAGCTTCCGTCATCTTTACAGGAACTACACAGACTGCTGGTGTCTGGAAACCCTGAACAGAGGCCTCTTTAAGGGCATTGCGTATTTCTTCGTAACGGTGTTCAGGATCTTCTCTTTCAGCGTCTCTATGCACAAAAAGTAAATCACAGGGGAATAGATCAATTGCAATCAAAATTCGATCTTGGAGGGTATCTGGCGGGCGAGGCAGACGACGTAGATCAGCCCATTCTGGTTGAATTCGATTCACTTCGCCTCTCTGGCGCAAGACCCACGTGAGGATGGGAAGTAATGCTCGATCTGAGGACCCATCAGAAATTAAGGTATAGCGAATTTCATCCATCGATGCGCCTTCCAAAAGGGAGCAGCATCTGAAGGTCATTCCTGTCTACAACCCGTTTAGTTCTCTGAGTGGGTTTGAGGCTGGGGGGAGAGGCCGGGTTGAGATAAGCCATAAGTTTTCCTTTAGAAACAATTGCTGTTTTTTCCGGGGCTTTTGCTCGCCAGGTATCTGAAAGGCAACTGAAACTCACTTTATTGAATCTCCGACTATCCCAAATGTCTTCCTTTGTTTCCGCTACAAGTAAACTGTCATCCGGCACTTCACTTACCACCGCAGGCGAGTGAGTATTTATAATCACTTGTCGCAATGGATTGGTTTCATCGACTGGCTCATCAGGGTCTATCCCAATATCCTGTAGCAATTGTAGTATTGCTGGAATTCTTTCCGGATGTATTCCGTTTTCCGGTTCTTCCAAACAAAGAACTCCTTTGGTGATTGCGTCCAATTCAAGGACGGAAAGGGCAAGAAAACGGAGAGTGCCATCGGATAATGAACGTGCAGGATGTTCGGTACCATCTTTTCCGGTAACTTGTAGGGTCAGAATTTCTCGCCTATCGTCGCGGTCAATCCAAACACGGCTCACATCACCGATTAAGGTGCTTAGTCTATTTGCAACCTTGGTGAAAATATATTCAGGATCTCTATTTGAGATGCCCTTCTTTCTATCATCGATTGGCGCATGGGCCAGACGGTAGAGGGTTGCGGGAAGATGCCCGCCGTTTTGTGTTAGATGGGAGGGGGCATTAATTTCGTCAGGCTTGCGAAGGGCTGAAGGTTCTAGCTGTAATATGCGCCAGGATTCCATTTCACGTCGGGCGCAGAGTACCGTCGGGCTTTCGGCTGCATTCGCGGCTGATAAAACAGTGCGAGGAAGATTGGATGCGGAACGCGGCAGCGGCCTACCACTGCTGCCGCCATCCTGATGGAGTTTTATGATTCGGGCATCCCCTTGACCCTCTGTGGAAATAAAGAAAGGCGCCCGCCGCCCGGCCTTCACTACCGTAGCACGCCAGTCCTTTGTGCTGTGTTTGAAGAGTAGATGTTTGGCTGCCTCTCCTTTTTTAATGTGGGAAAGTTCCTCTTTCAGAATTTCCAAGGAACCAGGCGATATGGCATTATTTCTGTCTCCGCAATACCCAAGTTCCAGAGAATATCGTAACATGGTGTTAGTCGCTTGGCCTGTCTGTCCAAAATCATCCACGGCTTCCGGGGGAACGATCATTTCTACCTCAAATGACATTCGATCTGCATAATTTCCCCTGATGCGATGTAATAGATTACGCAGGTCGGATGCGCTGCCACCCTCGGCCCTAATTGATGAAGCGGCTTTAGTCAGGGGTTGGCTGGCCAAGGCGCTTAGAAAACGGATTGCATCAAAAAGATTCGATTTGCCCACCCCGTTGACACCGGCAATACAGGTAAAGGGACCAAAGCGAACATCAACATCAACTAAATTTTTAAAGCCATTGACTTTTAAACGGATGATCATCTTTTCCTCATCTTTTCCGTTCGGATTTATCGGCTATCTTCATTCTTGAATTTCAATCGACCTTTAAGATGCCTTTTTTTCACCAACAATCTTTTTTTTATCTTTTCAGACATTATCTACAATGCTTCCTTATTCTTAAAGTTCAATGTTGTCAAGAGCATAGACTTTGCCATTGAAGCCGCGGTGATCCTATTCCAGCGTTGCTCAGTGTTTTTTTTCCTCTTCCAGTTTGTTCCTTCTTCACTTTCCCTTTTTTTAGGCGCCCAGATAAATTCCCCGGCCGGCGCGCTTGATGAGGCCGTCTTTGTGGGCTTTATAAATGATGTTTCTAATTTTTTTCTCATCAAGATCAGTCTTTTGCACCAGGGTGGCGGCATTGATTCCTTTTTTTGAACGTTTAATAATTTTAAGCACCCGGGTAGTGTCGGAAAGTACGGCGCTTTTCTTTTTAACCGGAGATTTGACGGCCGCCTTGCGGGGCTGTGTTTTGGCGGCGGCCGGCTGTAAGCGTTTTCTCAATCCGGACTTTGAGGGTGATTTCGGGCCGCCTTTTTTCTTGGCCGGTGCTTTGGCGGTCGGTTTTTTCCCGGTCGATGGGGTTTTAGCTGCTTTAGCCGCTTTGCGGGATTTTTTTCCGGTGATGGCTGCCTTCTCAGCGGTTTTGGGAAAATCAAGATCTATACCATCTTCCATATCAATGCCGAACATACCGGAGAGATCTGATTCGGCAATCTTTCCGGGACTCATTTTTTCGGCCTTTTCTAACAGCTTGTAACTTTGGTCTTTGAGGGTCTGTTGGATCAAATCATCTATTTTAACCTTGCGAAGCTTGAAAAACAGACCGGCATCATCATCCAGCCTCGTCCCGATCCCATACAGGGTGGCGGCCACATGCTTACACATATAGGCCCAGTCCGGGCAACTGCAATCAAAATTAATCTCTTGCGGAGAAGGGAACAATCCCCGGCCTTGGGCCGCAAATACTTCCCCCAGGGCTTTGGGAAATTTTCCGCTTAAAAGCTCCGGCAATGAATCCAGTTTGCCGGCACAGGCCGCTTTCATGTTCTGCCAGATTGGTTTTGTTATTCCCTTTATCTTAATGGTGACCGAGTACGGTTTGGTTCTTGAGCCCTGGATCAGGGATTTGACCTGCCCGGCGCTGACTTGAAGGTCAAGCACTGCACCATGACATACGTAGCTGCGTCCCCGACCGATGCGGTTGCTGTAATCCGCATAGCGCTCCAGATTGAGATTCCAGGATTTTCCCCACCAGGTTTTTGCGATGGCCCGGCCTTCAAGCACGATCGGTTGAATGGCCGGATTTTTCTTTCTGAGTTGTTTTAGCTTGCGGTCGGCTTTGGCTCTTTTTTCAGCCACGGATACATAACGCGGAAATTTCCAATATGCCATTGTTCTTCCTCTTGATTTTTATGATGTCAGTAAAAGCTAAGTCAACTATTACAGCGTTAGTTTAAAAAGATCCAATAATTGATCATCTTTCATTTCGGTAATCCAGGACTCGCCGGCAGCGGCAATAACATCTTGTGACAGTCGGGTCTTTTCTTCCAGCATCATATCGATGCGCTCTTCAACAGTTCCTTTGGTTAAAAACTTATGGACCACCACATTTTTTTTCTGCCCGATTCTAAATGCCCGGTCAGTGGCCTGATTTTCGACGGCAGGATTCCACCAGCGGTCGAAATGGATGACATGATTGGCTTCGGTCAGGTTCAATCCGACCCCGCCGGCTTTTAAGGACAGCACCATGAACGGAACGTAGGCCGGGCCTTGAAACTGCTCAATCGTTTTTTTTCGTTTACCCACCGGGATACTGCCATGCAAGATCAAACCGTCGTGCTGGAAGATGCCTGCCAGAAATTCAGCCAGGGGCTGGGTGATCTCCTTAAACTGGGTAAAGACCAGGACTTTTTCCCGTTTTTCATAGATGGTTTCACAGATTTCACGAAGTCTGACAAATTTCCCGCTTTCTTTTTCGCCATATCCGCCGGTTCCCAGATATTGATCCGGGTGATTGCAAAGCTGTTTGAATTTCACCAGGGAAGACAGGATCACTCCCCTGCGTTGGATTCCTTCAGTCTGCGAAATCGTTTCCTTTATTTCATCGGTCAAATTTTTATACAACAGGATCTGTTTTTTGCTCAAAGAGGCATAGGTTCTCATCTCGATCTTTTCAGGCAAATCGGATATGACCGTTTTGTCGGTTTTCAAACGCCGTAATATATAGGGACGGATCAGTTTGCGCAAGCGGGAATAACCGGATGGATTGCGGTTTAATTTTTTTGAAAACTGCTTAAACTCATTGGCGTTACCCAACAATCCCGGATTTAAAAAGTCAAATAGAGACCAAAGGTCCGACAAGCGATTTTCAATAGGAGTTCCCGTCATGATAATGCGGTTGCGGCAGGAGAGGCTTTTTACGGCCCTGGCCTGCTTGGTGGCCGGATTTTTAACGGCCTGGGCTTCGTCTAAAATGACATAGTTCCACGAATGGGATTGCAGCCATTCGTATTTTTGCACCAAAGTATAGGTTGTTATCACAAGATCGAATGTATTCAATGACTTTTTGTCTTTGGCCACACTCCTTGTAATTGAATTGGCTGCCGGATGGGCCACAAAATATTTAATGTCGGGTGAAAAACGGCTGATTTCATTGACCCAGTTAGAAATGAGGGAAGCCGGTATCACCAGCAAGCTGGCTCGATGAGGTGATCTTGATTTCTTGCCCCCGGATTTTATGGTATGCAAAAAGGCGAGAACTTGAACGGTTTTACCCAACCCCATATCGTCGGCCAGACAGGCACCAAACCTTAGCGAATGTAGAAAAAGCAGCCAGTTTAAACCTTTTTGCTGATATTCCCGGAGTGCTGCTTTAAACGCTCGCCCGGGTTTTACCGCGGAAATCAAATCCGGATTGAGCAATTTTTTTAGGACCGATTCGAGCCATTTCCCACTGGAGACACTGCAATTTATGTCAGCAGCAGACCCATCCAGCAACTTTTCGGGCGTCAGCTGCAAACGCATGGCATCTTTGAGGCTTAATCCCTGTTCAGCCATCATTTTCTTGGCTTTCTCATAGGCGTCCAGGGTTTGCTTCAGTTTTTCAGGATCTACCGCCACCCATTTGTTTTTGATAAAGGCAAGTCCTTCGGACTCCTGCAACAGCCGTTTGGCTTCTTGCGCGGAGATTTCACTGTCACCCAGAACCAACCGCAGATCAAAATTTAAAATTTCGTCCATGCCGACGAAAGACGGCTTTTTGTCACCAACGCTTATATTTATGCCGACCCTTGTTGATCTGCCCTGCCACCAGTTCGGGATGCGGCACAAAATACCGCAGTGTTCATAGACGGCAACTTCTTTTAAAAAGGAAAAGGCCTGCGCTGCTGACCAGGCCATGGGGTGAAACAATTCTCCGCTGTCAAGCAGCCGGGCTAATAATGGGCTTTGCCCGGCGGCCAAATGGACGGTTGCCAGCAGTTCCAGCAATTTGTCCCGGTCGGATTCATATTCATTTAAGGCGTTTTTGAGGGGCAGGTGTTTTGATTTTCCCTGTTGGTTCAAGCGGGTGGAATAGGTGGCTAAAAACGCGAAGGGATAATTCTCATCTTTATTTTCAACCAGATGAAAAAAAACCCGGCCCACCAGATGTACTTCCGGGCTATAGGTCCGGATAAATTCAGCAACGGTACCTTTATATGATTTAATGGCCTGGGAAAATGCCGCATTTAATCTTGACCAAACCGCTTTTAACAGTCCCGTGCTGATATATTCAGATCCCGGCATTAACGGAGCACTGTTTGTAAAATGGTCGAGTTGGTGTTTTTCAACAGCGATGTGGGTTTTATGTCGCAAGAGCTCAAGTTCAGGCGTCCGGCTTAATTGCCGGGTAAACAGTCCTGCGAAATCTCGCCAGTATTCAAGGGAAGGGGAAAGTGCGACATTTTTATCACAAAAACCCAAAAAGAGAAGCCCGGTATCGGCATCGTCGACAAAACGGTTGAAAATTTCTTTCTGCAACAGCCGGCTGCTTTTATTGATGTTTTCTTTTGTTTCGATCCATTCTGTCTGCAATGCACCGCCGGGCATTACAACGACGCTTAGTTCCCGATTTGACATGGGTGATGACCTAACCCTGATCCGCTTTTGATTGGTCCACATGGCATATGCTACCAAATATGGCAGATGGCACAAGTGCTGATAGCGATAGATGGTATTATATTTGAATTATTTATGGATGGTGAGAATATTTTAATCCAATCTTTTTGACACGGAGTGATTCGTTTTATCTAAACTCATTGATAGCACGTACAAGGATTCTCGGTCATTTAGCCCGAATAGACAACGGGTGTCAAGCATGGCGGATTCTAAAATTTATGGATTCCATCTCGATTTTCTTTGCATTCATCCTTTAGCATTTATTCTTACGATTGGATTTTCGCTGTTGTGATTGCGATTTAATTCGGCATCTTAGCTTAAAATTGTTTGAGCGAAGATCGAAAACGCACCGGATTGAGGGCGATCAGGCTGAAGCTTGAGGATGTTAAAAATCAAGTGGGCTCTTGGCCTCTTTGATGGTCGTGCTTTTAATCGTATGCGTATAAATCATGGTGGTTCTGACATCACTGTGACCCAAAAGCTGCTGAATGGTGCGGATGTCGTAGTTGGCTTGTAACAGATGGCTGGCAAAACTGTGGCGAAATGTATGGGCCGATGCGCGCTTTGGTATTTTAGCTGAGTTGACGGCCCGCTTGATTGCTTTTTGGACATGGGTTTTATGCAGATAATAGCGTCTGTAGTCATTTTTGTCCGCAACGAATGTCAGCGTTTTTGCCGGAAAAAACCATTGCCAAACGAGTTCCCTGGCAGCATTTTTATATTTTTTCTCAATTCTGTTTGGAAGAAAAGCGCCGGCATACCCTGATTTTAGATCTTCCTGATGCAGGTTGATCACAGATTCGAGATGATCTTTTAATTCCGGAATAATTTTTTCAGGCAGTGGAACCGTGCGATCTTTTTTACCTTTGCCGTCGTGGACGGATAAAATGCCGGTGTCGAAATTAAGGTCGTTAACACGAAGATTCATGCATTCAAACAGGCGCAAACCGCAGCCGTATAACAGCTTGACGATCAAATCGTAAGGGTATTTCAGCCTTGCAATAATCGCGTCAATCTCTTCCCGTGACAATACGGTTGGGATGTATGGTTTTATTTTGGCTCGTGGAATGTCTTTAGTTCGCCAAAATCATTTTTCATGACATGTCTGAAAAAGAATAAAAGGGCATTAAACGCTTGGTTCTGGGTTGAAGCAGCTACCTTGCGGTCGACAGCAAGATAGGTCAGAAAATCTTTTACATCGGAATCTACGAGCAGTTGAGGATCTTTGCTCCTGGTATAGTTCTGGAGCTGTCTGGCCCATCCGGTATATGTTTTTAGTGTACTTGGCGAGTAATGCCTGATGTTGATTTCAGCTTTTAGATCTTTGTAGACCGACATCCAACTGGCATTGGTGATTTGCCGTTTTTCAATGCTATATGGTTTTATATCTTGTTGGATTTTAAAATGCGCTGTCTTGTTTTTGTTGACGGGTTCTATTGCGACGGGTTCTGTTTCATGGAATATTGATATGGCATTGAAAGCTTGATTTTGTTGTTGATCCGTTTGTTTTTTCGCCTTTAGTTTTTTAACGAAGTGCGGTAGGCTATTTTTATCGGATTCTTTGAAATTATATTTTCGACAAAAATCCAGGTAATATCGTAACCATTTCAGGTAGAAAGGATGGAACTTTCTATGGATATGGTGTTGAGCCAGCAGCGCATCATAGCGCGCTTTTGTGGGTTGTGGGATCTGTTTCATGATAATTATCCAGTTTTCTGTATAAGAACAATATACGGAGTTATGTAGTTAGAATTATCCATAATATAATAGATTTTTCTTGTCAATAGCTTTTATTTGTATAATTATGCAGCTTCTACTCAATCACTGGTTCAAGGAAGCCTTCGGCAGGAGACCCATGATTTTACGACTGATCGTGAAAACATCCAACATCTTGAATATATGAGATAATATATATCTGGAAGAGATTGAGGGTACTTTACACCAATAGCAAGAGTCGTGCCAAAACCGGATCAAATTTGAACCAGCCGTTCAAGTCGGATATTTTCTGTCCCTGAAATTGCAATAGACATTCACAAACAGTTTTCATCTAAAGTGTCGGCAATTTCCGGTCCAGAAAATACCGCTTAACTCAAATATTAGATTTACTGAAATATTATGGAACACAAGGATTCTATAGTAAAAAAAACGGAGTCAGCAATTGACGACTTCATTGATTTGTGGAAACGCAGGAAGGGAATATGTATAATTGCAATTGCAATAATTATTGTCCCAACCTGTTTCACATTATTTCAACAATATATCGCTATTCCAAAAATACAGTCCCAAATAGTCAAGAAAGATCAAAAAATTTCACTGCTTGAGAATCGCCTAAAAGAAACGATTCGGGAAAAAGACAAAGCTGAAATAAAGCTATCTCCATTTCTTGCTGCTGCTGATAGACATTTCTCAAAATCCCCTCCTGATGAACGTCTTAATCTATTAGTTGAAAAAATTGATTCATTAATTAAAAGAGTTGAAAGTGCTGCAAAAGACATTAAATCAAAACGAATTCTATCTATTGAGGCGATTAGTAAAATTAAATCACGGTTCTCGCTATTTCCGCCCCTATCTTTTATAATTACATCAATTATGGGCGATCAGGAATCAATGCAACTTGGTGAGCAAATTAAAAGAATTCTTGAAGAAGCCGGACAAGATGTAAAAGGCGTCAATCAGTCTTTATTTACACAACCTGTTTTCGGTCTGCGTATTAACGTCTACGAACTACCACCAAAACAAATACAAGCAGCAATTGCTCCTTTCTTTAATGATCTCGGATATAAAAGAGTTGTAGGGCTTAAAAAGGAACTTAAGCCGAATCAAATTGAAATTATTGTAGGCTCGAAATAGTAAAACCTAACAAAGCAAATTAAGCTGACGTGAGAAGCTGAGCGGTTTACCGTAAGGGCCGTGCGGGTTCGAAACTTTTTCGACACGCAGCTTATTTGCGGACGTTCAAGGAAGCCTTCGGCAGGAGGTCCATGATTTTACGACTGATCATGAAAACATCCAACATCTTGAATATACGAGATAATATATATCTGGAAGAGATTGAAGGTACTTTACACCAATAGCAAGAGTCGTGCCAGAACCGGATCAAATTTGAACCAGCCGTTCAAGTCGGATATTTTCTGTCCCTGAAATTGCAATAGACATTCACAAACAGTTTTCATCTAATGTGTCGGCAATTTCCGGTCCAGAAAATACCGCTTAACT
>Ga0209260_10000113_pt1 | contig 56660 bp, 50 predicted proteins | sample WorMetTypGCAVOLI_FD_187421 | JGI IMG/M metagenome (GOLD analysis project Ga0209260, IMG submission 187421) | Marine gutless worms symbiont microbial communities from Max Planck institute for Marine Microbiology, Germany - Olavius algarvensis... ...
TGTCGTTGAAATTCACCGATAGTGTCCTGTTAGATATCCAGCATCGAGTATCAAGCATCCAGCATCTGCCCGGAAAAAGCAACGATCTCAGACATAACGGCCAGGCTAGATGACAAGAATTTATGCAATGTTAGGGTTTATCCTGCCAGCTGCGGATCAGGGTCTGCCGGGCTTCGTCCGGGCTGCGGCCGGCCGGATATTTTTGACCCAGCGCCGTAATCGCCTCCGTCCGGTATTCGTTTAGTTGGCGTTTGGCTCCAGCGCCGCCGGACAGCAGTTCGCTATCGAGCCGGTCAATATCGGCTGCCGTATAATCTGCCTGGTTCTTGATCTGGGCCCGCTGCTCAATTTCTTCCAGTACCGCCACAAGTCCGATGTCCACCTGATTGCTTAAAAAATATCTGGTTCTCAGATTTAATCCCAGGCCGACCATCACTGCCAAAGCCAGAACTAGAATAATTCTAATAAGTATTGAGTTTTTTAGACGCTTCATATTTGACTCAAATCCTATCACCTAATACGAGACTCCGCATTCGCATTTTTATCCTTGCCTGAAACACCGCCTGCCCGCCGTATCCTGGAAGGCGAAGGCGGCAACCTTTAAGCTCTGAGCGTTTAAACTGTTTAATTTAATTATAAATCGAATCATCGCAAAATTGCAAGGTTGACAACGCGGCCCGCCTTCGATATTGAGGTGATAATAGGAGCACTGAGGCCGCCGGAAGACTGGGTCCTCCGATGTCGGCCAACTCAATTAGCATAAAACAGGCGAATCGATGAGTAAAATCAGGCTGCAACCCGTGCTCTGGTATTTTTGTGAAAGGAGATTGGCTGCCCATGGATGAAATGTTTGAAATAGGTAAAAGTTACGTTTTTTATTTTTACTATGGGGATAAAGTGGGCTACCAGCAATTGAGCGGTCAGGTCGTTTCCTATGAACACCCTTTCGTCAAAGTTGAAACCAAAGGGTTAATCCGTATCATCAACTGCTCATCGAATTTCTTTATCGAGGCTATATCACGGAATCAAGGTGAAGAGCCGGCGGAGCTCGTATTAGAAATAGATAGCCTGTAGTATTTTTGAAAAGGCTGCCTGCCATTATTTTTCAACCAGATGAAACACGAATGTACCCAATATTTCCTGCATTTTCGTTCCATTCTAAAGTTTTCCCATAGATCTGCCGATACACTTTATCAAATTTCCTATTCCTAAAATTCCAGGTAATTAGTCCGAATAGTATTGAGGAGCACATGATCGACGGGTCGATTGGTATTGATTTTATGGAGACAAAAGATAAGGTTTATCGAAAATCCAATATCGGTGCCGGTACGACCAGCCATACCCGGGATCGAAAGGATGCCGCCCCGCACTCCTGTGCCCTCCTGCCGGAAGAGATAGAAATATGCAGCAATCAAACTGATACACTGCCGGCCGATAACCGCACCCCCCTTTACAACAGCCGGATTATCAATAACTACATTGAATTTCTGGAAAAATTTTACCCGGAAATTGATATCGATGCGGTTTTGCGGCAAGCTGAAATAACCAGACATGAAGTGGAAGATCCCGGCCACTGGTTCAGCCAGTGTCAGGTGGACTGCTTCCACGAAACACTTGTCGCCCGAACCGGCAATCCTAATATTGCCCGGGAGGCAGGTCGGTTCACGGCTTCTGCCGAGCGGCTCGGGGCCGCCAAACAATATGCGCTGGGTGCGATCAGTCTGGTCTCAATTTTTTTGAAAACCGGAAAACTTACGGAAGCAATGTCGCGCGGTTCCGCAATGACGACCCAAAAGTTGGGGTCCAATAAAGTTGAAATCACCTCGCGTCCCAGGCCGGGGATCATTGAGAAACCCTATCAGTGTGAGAATCGAATCGGCACATTTGAAGGCCTCGCCAAGCTGGTTACCAGCAAGTTTGCCGAGATAGAACACCTCGCCTGTGTACACAAAGGCGACGACTGTTGCCGCTATATCCTGACCTGGGAAAAAACAGCGGCTCTGATCTGGAAACGGATCTGCAATTTCATGCCCCTGGCCGCTTTGCTGATGTGTCTGATGGCCTTTCCTTTCATTGGCGGTCAGGCATCAATTGCGCTGGGTCTGTCCTGTGCATTTTTATGTTTGATATTTTTTCTGTATGCGGCTCATCTCGAAAAAAAAGATCTTGTCAATACTATTGAAACCCAGGGCAATGCAGCTAAGGACCTGCTGGATGAGATGAATCTGCGCCACAGCAATGCCTTGCTGATTCAGGAAACCGGCCAGGCCGTATCCAAGATTTTAAAGGTGAGCCGGATTATGGATACGGTCCTGGCGGTCGTCAAAAAGCACCTGTATTTTAATCGCGGCATGATTATGCTGGCGGACCGGACCAAGAGCCGGCTTGAGTTTATTTCCGGCTTTGGCTACTCGACGGAGCAGGAGAAAATCTTACTTAATACGGAGTTTCATCTTGACAAACCCGATTCCAAGGGACATTTCGTGAGAGCTTTCCGGGAACAAAAACCGTTTCTGGTCGGAAATGTGGCTGACATTGAAAAGGATCTTACGCCGCGAAGTCATGAATTTGTCAGGCAGATGGGGGTCCAGTCATTTATCTGCGTGCCGATCATTTACGAAGAAGAGAGCCTGGGTGTGCTGGTCGTTGAAAATATCCGCTCCCGCAATCACCTGGCCCAAAGTGAAGTCAGTCTCCTGATGGGTGTTGCTTCCCAAACCGCTACCGGCATCATCAATGCCAGGTCTTTTAAAAAGATCCAGGAAAGTGTGCGCCAGTATCGGCTTCTGGCGGATAATATATCGGATGTAATCTGGATCCTTGATATGTCACTGGCCAAGTTTAGCTACGTCAGCCCATCAGTTGAACGCGTCCAGGGGTTTACGCCGGAAGAGATAATGAAACTCGATCTGGCAGATATGTTGACAACCCGGTCTTTTGAGATGGCCAGGGAAGCGATTACGGAGGAGCTGGTCAAAGAAAAGAATCGATCACCTGACCCGTATCGGTCACGTACCCTGGAACTGGAGCAGTACCACAAGGATGGCTCCACCATCTGGGTTGAAGTGACGGCCAGCTTTCTGCATGACAGCACCGGCAACGTGGTTTCGATACTGGGGGCTTCCCGTGAAATAACCGAGAGGAAGGAAGCTGAAGAAGAGAACAAAAAGCTGGAGACACGACTGCAGCAGGCCCAAAAAATGGAGGCGATCGGGACGCTGGCCGGCGGCATTGCCCATGATTTTAACAATATTCTGACCGCTGTTCTCGGCTACACCGAGTTGGCTGCAGAGGATTCCGAAGATGGGACATTGCTCCATACTAACCTGCAGGAGGTAATATCTGCCGGGAACCGGGCCAAAGATCTTGTCAAACAAATCCTGGCCTTCAGCCGCCGGGCCGATCAGGAACTCCAGCCCGTCCAGGTTGAACTCATTGTCAAAGAAGCCGTTAAGCTGATCAGGGCTTCGTTGCCCAGCACGATTGAAATCGATCAGAATATCGCAAGCAAATCCGCAACCCTGGCCGATCCGACTCAGATTCATCAGGTGCTGATGAATCTTTGCACCAATGCGCACCACGCCATGAGCGACAGCGGCGGCGTGTTGACCGTGAGTCTGCGCGACGTTACGATTGATGACGGTTTTGAATCCCGCAAACTTGATCTATCCACCGGAGGCTATCTGTGCCTGCAGGTTAAAGACACCGGGCACGGTATGCCGGAGGAAGTCAGGGCACGTATCTTTGATCCATTTTTTACCACCAAAGAGCGGGAAAAAGGAACCGGCATGGGGCTTTCCGTGGTTCATGGAATCGTCAAAAGCCACGGCGGTGCCATTACCGTGCACAGCAAGCCGGGCAAAGGCACATCTTTTGCCGTCTATTTTCCCATTATTCGAAGCGAAGTAAAAACCGCTGCGAAGACCGGCACCCCGCTTCCCACCGGGGATGAGCGCATTCTTTTTGTTGACGATGAGAAAACCCTGGTGGATTTGGGACAGCAAATGCTGCAGCGGCTGGGATATAAAGTAGTTTGCCGCACCAGCAGCATAGAAGCCCTGGAGTTGTTCATAAAACGGTCGAACCGGTTTGACCTGGTGATTACCGACATGACCATGCCGAATCTGACCGGTGACAAGCTGACCCGGCAACTCATGCGTATCCGGCCTGATATACCGGTGATCCTGTGCACCGGGTTCAGCGAGCAGATCAGCGAAGAAAGTGCCAAGGAATTGGGCATCCGTGAATTTATCCTCAAACCCCTGGTGATGGACACGCTGGCCCGAACCGTGCGGTCGGTGCTGGACAACCGATAAAGTCGATTCAATATCCAAATGCATTCGTTAATGTTGCTGTGGTCAACGGCTGGCGTGGTAGTTACGGCTGGGCTCCTAATCGCCGGCGATGGGATCGTTGGGCCGGATAAAACTCAATTCAAAATCCGCAATCACGGCACTTTGGTAGGTGCCTGAGCCGGTTGCGCCGGTAAAGCCGAATAGGAAGCTGTCAAATTCGGTGTGCTCGGTTGGGGATAATTCGATCGTCTGGGCCAAGTGCGGTGTCTCTGTGTATTCTATGCGCGTGTCTGCATAAAAAGGATGATCTGCGAAGAGGTTGCTGCAGGTAGAATCACACTGCCGAATCCAGGCGTGCAGGGTGTATTCATATTGAGTCGGCTGGCTGCGCATCACTTCCAGTCGAACAGCCCAGGGACCCATGGAACTGCCACCGTTTAACCAGTCCTTCCTGCTATCTACGGTAACAATTACGCCGGCAACCAGGACATCCGGGGCGGCATCTTCGGAAGTCACATATTTATCTTTAATATTGCGGGTCGACAGCGGTTGTCCAAAGCCGACGCCGTCGTCGTGTTGGTTGTCGTCGTAGGTCGGATGATCTGTGACTGTTGGCGCAGGGTCTAACCTATAATCACGACACGGTATCGCCAGGCTGTTAAACCCCCAGAAAACATACTGAACGACGTCCTGATTGACGATGTCCAGGTCAGGATCATTGCGGTTACTGTAAACCTTTGTTGAGCCACTGCAAAAGTTGAGATTGTCGCTGTCGGTATCGGTGTCAAATTCCAGGGCCATTTTGGGGGGCGGCAGACCGGTGCCGCTGCCGTCCAAAAAGTCCGATGCGTCGTTCGGATCGGTGGTAACCGTGCGGCTGTCGCCGCCATACCCCAGCAGCTCGCCCATTCCTAAATCACCGCCGCTCGAATCTGCCGTGTTGTGGGCGGCATTGATCAGGGCAAACGTCAACCCAGCGGCGTCACCCGAGTAATCCAATGTGAAAAAGACCCTCACACCTACCCCAAACTGGCACTTGCCTGCATTACAGACCTCCTGCTTGCCGCCGATGTTTTGGTTTGCGTTAAACCATACCGAGCCAAATTCAGGATCAGCCGCGAGTGCCGGCCCACCCCCGATGTCAATGGTTTTATCTGTGTTATCAATGCCGATAAAGTCCGGGTTGGTAGCCTTCGGGGTTAAGACAGTGTCCAGGTCTTCTCGATTAAAATCAATGTCGGGATTGCGGGTCATGGGTTTGACGGTGGCCAGATCAAAAATATTTACGGCGTTGTCGAGGGTGCCTGCCACCGTCACCGTATCCGAGGTGGCCGTGGGGATGACAATGTGGTTGCGGGGCGACAGGACGATAAGGTCCCTAAGGTCCCAGGGCCCGGTGTTCTTCACCGAAATTGAAGGTGGTGTTTCCACATTCGGCATGGCCGAGACTGACACCTTTTCAAGCATCACCCGATTGTTGGCCGGTTCATGGTGCAACTTTTTGTAGACATAGTCGACTCGATTGATATTGATGGTGCCGTCATACTCGGGGAAAAAATCCTTAGCCTCTTCGGCCACATAGAGATCTTCGCCGTCGATGATGGTTTGGTCTGAAGTGGGTCTGACCGCCAGGCAGATGCGGTTGTCTTTGTTGGCATTGAAATTGCCGCCTACCGTAATCGTCAGGGTGGTATCGTCGATTTGGGTCCAGCCGGTAATTACATCCCACGCAGAAGTTTCATCCAATTCGAGGTAATCATAGTTGACCGCCCAGAGGCCGTTTGGGTTTTTGGCCATCCAGTCCGCGGTCAGTTTGCCCTCGGGGACCTTCAAGTCCAGCGTGCCCCCTATTGGTATTTCCTTGGTTTCATCCGAATCAAACCAGGGACCGAATATGTTAACCGTAAAATTACCTTCCGGGTTGACGTTATAGGTGGTCGTATTGAGGGTATTGATGACAGCGGTGTCGAAATCTGAGTTTCGCAACTCGCTGAAAGCGTAGCGCATGGCAGACTCGGCTACGTAATAGGCCCGCCGAGCCTGATTGGGAGTCGCAGAGCTAATAGTTGAGGTTCTAAACAGGGAGGTTATGATGACGCCCAGAACGCCGAAAATTAAAATTAATACGACGATAAAAATAAGAACACTGCCCTTGGAGGATGATGGTTTCATTTTTTAATCAGAATTTTAGTGAATCATAAAACAGCTATTTTTTTTCAACCAGATTTCTTGGGAAAATTTGGGTTTTAAACTCTTTCCCGACCCCCGCTACGTTAAATCCAATCCGGATCGCAGCCACCTCATCGACCAGGGGGTCTTCATTCAGGTTTAAATAAGTAAAATTAAAATCGTCGAATGATGAAACATTGTTCAGCAGCAGGTAATCGGCACCGTCGACACTGATCAGAATCTCGCCGGTTCCCGTGCCGGTCTGGTATTGAAGGGTGCGGGATCCCGGAAGTCGAAGATCCATACTTCTGTATGAAACTGAGGTGGCTGTCGGCGCACTCGTAAAATAACTGATGTTTCGCAGTTCCAATGTCAGCCGATCCAGTGCCGTTTGTGCCTTGATTGCACCCTCTAGGGCATTTTTGGCATTCAGATACCCGTTCAAGCCCGTGTAAAGGAAAAAGCTGGTAAACGTTGCGATAATTCCGGTCAGCACAATTACCGCGATAAGTTCGATAAGTATCAGGCCTTGTTGGTGTTTCATGGCATCAGTCTAAACTTTATGCTTAAAAAATTCGGATTTAATCCCACGGCGATTCAAAATCAGTATTTTACGCTTGGATCCTCGTTTCTGGTTCGGCTTTTTGTCAGTAGGGTCGTCAGGTCGTTGCCGGGCGAATTTATCGTGACCTTGAGGGTTGTGCTTGTGCCCGATGACAGGATGGTTTCGGTTCCCGCCGGAAACTCGACGTATTCCATGGTCACGTTGCCGCCGAAATCGTTGATTTTAACTGCATTCAGGGCATTGTCAGGGTCGTCGTTAATCTTGGAGGTGAAATAGGCTATAATTTCCTCCAACTTCCCCTCCGCCTCGGCTTCACCCGCCACCAGTTCCACTGATTTATAGCTGTCAGTTACTGCGGTTCCCATGAAGTGAATGAAAAAAACGGACAGAATACCCATGACAATAATAGTGACAATAATTTCAACAAGGGTGAATCCTTTAGGAGCAACAATTTTTAACTGAGAACACTTCATGGGATCGCAACAATTAATCCTGTTTCAGGGGTGATGGAAAATTTCCGCTCTAATGTTTCGTCTTCCTCGGATGTAATCGTGATAATTAGCGGACTACCTGCTGATACAGCTTCAGTTTTGACGGGATTGTCGAGTTCGGCAGGGTCTATTTTTATATAAGGCTTGCCGAAATTGTCAAAGTATACCGGTAGCATATCTAACGTAACGCCGCTGCCCGCAAAAACAATCATAGAATTTTTTTCCCCGGGCAGTTGTATCTTCTCAAAGGTCGCAGGCGCAATCCCTTTGAAAAGAAAGTAGGCAGTTCCGGTACTGAAAATTCCCCAGACCTCATTTGTTTTCATTGCCATCGACTGGGCATAGCGGATATGGTTTTGTATTTTATCCGCCTGGCTTATTAGATTTATATCATCTGTGGTGATGGAGCGTGTGAAGACAGTCGCCGCAATGATGCTGATCAGCACCATAACGACGACAATTTCGATTAACGTGAAGCCGTGGTCGTCTCGTTTCATTTGACTATCAATCCAATTACCGAAGGCCAGGATGTCTTAGCGTAACAGATTGTATTTATTGTATTATTTTTACAGGTTGAAGTCAAGAAAAAGCTGTGGCGCCAGATGCTTGTGAAGTTGTTGAAATACCACGATAAAATTTGAAGTCGCCCATTAGGAGCATGTGGAACGATTGTCACGGGTCTATCTAATAACCATAATCACCGCTGGCGATACTTCTGACGATTCCATTTTCCAGCCGCAGGTGGTCCAGGAAACGGGTGGGCCCGTGGTTGTAGGTCCACTCTTCCACAATGACCAGCTTTCTAGTGCGATAGGGGCTACCGGCTCTGTCAGCCGGATTCACATATTCATAGTTATCATACACGCCATAATATCGCGGGTGATGGCGGAAGCTGTAAACGCGTTCTTCTTCCCAGACCTGTACGTGGTCCGGTTCACCACATTCAGACAGAACCCTGTCTTTGTAGTCCCCGACCGTGATTAACCGGACACCGCATCGAAGACTCGAGGCATAGGAATTGAGAGGCGCTAAAGCCACTATTGTTAATAATATGCCTGAAACAAATTGTGATATTTTCAATTTGCCATCTCCCCCAGATCTGAGGTTTACTCGCCTTTAGAGCGTTTGCCAGCCTCAGGCGCGGTTTTAATTCCATTTCAATGCTGGCTATTGAAATGAGGATTCTAGACGATGTCATTTTGAAATAAAGATATTACCAGTTCAATCCGGGTCTTGTAAATTGCGTATAGAACTTGACACCAGAAAAATAGGCACCATTGGGTTGATCGGCAAGCAATTCGGGCAAATATGCCTGCTTTATTCCGCTTACAGTGCCAGAATTACGATATCCTGCGGTTGAATGACGCCTTCGATGTTTCGTATTTCAAGCATTTTTCGTTCGACCGGTGGTCGGTATCCCTGTTTACGGGCGGTTTCATAGGCAGAAGCGGTACAAAGTGTATGCACCCCTTCGGATTTTGTGTGTTTCTCAAGTTTGGCTGCCATGTTGACGGCATCACCGATAACCGTATATTCCATGCGACTGGCATCACCGACAGCTCCGAAAATGACCTGGCCGGTGGTCACAGCCGCCCCGATCTTCAGCAATGGCTTTTTATCGGCCTGAAGATCAGCCGACCAGTTGTCGGCCGCAGTCATGACAGCATCAACAGCGTTAAGGGCATCCGCTGCAAAGGTTTCTGATATAACCGCCGCGCCAAACGTGGCCATGATGCCGTCTCCCAGAAACTTGTCGATGGTTCCGCCATGGCTCTGGATAATGGGTACCATCTTAGCCTGATAGTCTGCCAGCAGGCAGATTAAATCATCAGGCTGGATCACAGACGCCAAACGGGTAAAGCCGCGGATATCGACCATTAAAATGGCAGTTTCTCTGAGCTGGCCTTTCCCGACACTGATTTCGTGTTCAGAGGCAGTTATTTGCCGTGCGATTTCAGGCGAAAAAAAGCGTGATAAATCCCTTACCGCCGTTTCTTCAGCAACGGAACTCACCAACAATTTTTGAGCCCGATTGATTGCCAATGCCAGGATCGCCGTGACCGTGATAATAATGACGATTTTTTCAAACTCCGCTCCGATTAATATGCTGTTGAACTTCATGTAATGTACATAATCGTGAGTGATCCTATTCATGCCGCCGCCACTGAAAATTGAATAGGCCGTCAGGGTCATCCATCCAGCTGCAGCAACAATACCTGCAACAATCACAAAGCGTGCCTCAAATCTAAGTGCTCGCAACGAGATGAAAATAAACACATAAAGCAGTGTCGGCGCCTTCAGGTAAAAGGATGGGGGCTGCTGATACTGGATGTGAAAGGTCCAAATCATTCCCAGCAATAATCCCATGTCGATAATCACCGATACATACAATAACGGCTCGGGGATCCGGCCGCGGTAGGCGAATATCAGCCGAATAACCGTTAGCAAAAGATACACCACCAGAAACCAGGGCAGGATTTCATAGGTTTTTTCGCTCGAAACGGCCTTGGGCGCGACAGCGTAAAGAGAGCCGAATAATATCAAAAACGTGAGCTGAAACCAGCCAACCAGGCGTTCGCTGGCGTTTTGCAGGACAATAGTTGCCCTGACGACCCTTTCGGGCAGTCTCATGGAGCGGGACCTGTATTTGTTGGAGATTGAGAGTTGATAGTGCATGGTGTCATGAGTTGATTTGGTTGTTTAAGTTGATTGGCAGAACAAAGGCCGGCAGCGGGAAGCGGGCCAATATTAGAAGGCTTAGGGTATAAGCATGTAAGGTAGCAGGTGACGGGCGTATGGGGAGATTTTTAAGGTATCACCTTGCCGGCCTTGCAGATCACCCGCCTGCCTACTCACCTTCTATCCTCTGCTTTCTCAATATCCCACCTTTACTTTATTCACCCTATGCACTTCGCTCTCTGCGCTTTGCCAGTTTTTCTCACCACCTCACCTTCTGTTCTTCTAGGCCCTTTACATCAAGTCTAACTACAAATCGGATCCTTACAGTGACATGCCAAAATCATAGTTAATACCTTTTTGCCATTTGGGAAAAGTATGCCTCGTCGTAAACCCCTGTGTCCGACTTCGGACTCACCAAAATCTGCCTGAGGTGGACCTAATTGGAAACTAATTCATATCAAATTTAAAGCTGCCAGGGTACCTTAAGACCAACCTGTTGCCTGGTTTTGAAAGTTAAAAAACAACAACAAATTATTCAATTGAGATAGCGGTTGATAATGTCGGCCTGACATTATTTAACTTCTTCTGCTATCCAGTCTAAAAAAGCCTGATTGCCGCCGGAAACCGGTATGCTGACGATACAGGGGCACTCATAACTGTGCAGCGATTTGACTTTTTCAACCAACTGCGGCACGCGGTCTTCAGTCGTTTTGGCGATCAAAACAATTTCCGAATCATCCTGTACTTCTCCTTGCCACATGTAGAATGAATTCATGTTGTCCAGGATGTTTACACAGGCCGCCAGTCTGGTAATCACCAACTCTTTGCCAATTTTTCTGGCTTCCTCCCTGCTGCCGGCTGTCATGTAAATGATATTTACTTTCATTGTCCCCTCCTTGCATCACCTGAATCAGGAATTATGCTGAAAATAACCATACGAAAAATACCAGAAAAGGGACTGCCGGTAAAGGGTTAAGGTATGCGGGCTGTTTAAACTTTGGCGCGGGGATGGCAGTCACAGGGATTTGATGATGAAAGTCCTGCATTTCGATATTTATCCGCCTCGGGAGGATTCGCTTTTTCAGAGTTTATTTCTCGATTAAACTGGCCGCCCTCCTGAGGCGGGTAAACTTTTCAGGCCAGCGGCGGCGCTGACAAAATGTCCTCTGCCCGCCTGCTTGCCCGTTCAAAGGGATCTACTTCTTGCTCATATTGACTATCTAATGTCGGCGTATTGCTGTCAAAAATTGCAAAGTAAAGCGCTTGCAGCAAAAAGAACAGCCAGATAGCCAGCGCCCACGACAATGCTGACCCGGGTGTGAATACGGTCACCAGGGCACCACCCGCCACGCAGAGAAATAGCTCCACCACCAGTCTAACCTTTCCGCGTTCCTGATAACAAAGCCCGCTGCGAATCCAGCTGATGGCAGCCAGCGCCAGGAAAAAAAAAGCGCCAATTGACTGCACCAGAAAGACCGTTAACAATAAAAACAGAATCGGATATGAAACCGACATCAGTTTTTGTTTGCTCCAACGACACAGCAAAACTGCATAGCCTGCTGTAAACAGCCACAGAGTCAGGCAAATTGCATTGGGCCAGAAGAACATATTGTTCAATACCAGGTTCAGAGGGATAAGAGATATCCCGCAGATTAAACCAAAAAGTACGGTTGTCAGTACCGGATGTTGTGAGTTTTTCATGATCCTGTTGCTCCCATAACTCTGAATGAGCGAAATGCGATCATTCAGGCGTTATTTGTTATCGGTTATTCGTTATTAGAAATTGATGGACGATTGGTATTCTAATTTTCCAGTAGGCTTCTAATAGGTTCAAAATTAATTATGGCCCCTTAGCAAATATAATTCTGGATAATTTTCTTTTCTTACTAGTATTTATAAACCAATAACGAATAACCTCAATTTGGTTAATTACACAGCGCCGAGTGCCTCTTTGCGCTTTAATAGCTCCAACTCAATTTCTTCTTCCGACAATTCCCCAAATTTGGCAGCCTGGTCAATTTCCGCCAGATCATTCTGCCAAGCATGCATCGGTTTTTTGTGGAAAAAATCCACTGATCTGTGTTTGAGCCGGTCATACTGGAGTCGCTGCTGGTCGAGATGCTCCCGGCCCTGTGAAATATCCTCATCCAGGCTCCTGATGCGGTCGGCAATCTCATCTCGCAGGCAATCCAATGGTTTAATTTTTCTGATGAGCATACGGGCAATTTCATCCTTTTTTTTCTGAACGGCAACTGCCAGATCTTGTTCCAGTGCTTGAGATTGTTGTTTGTATTTATCACACTCCTGTTGCGCCTGCTTGCGGGACACCAGCATCTGATTGAGTTTGACTTCTTTGAGGTTCAGCGCTTCTGTCATATCCCGCAAATGCTGTTTAAGCAGCAACCCCTGATCCTCCAGCTGATCCATGACGCCATGGATATCAGCCTTAAATATTTTTACGACTCTTGCCATTATTCCCATAATTTGCTCCGATATAATAAGTTGGTTGGTTGAATGCTTGACTCGTTTTTCCAATTCGGAAGCCCGGACCCGGAGGGCGAAGAAAGGACACCTTTACCTTATTACTTCCTCCGGCCGCGGTAGCCATCATACTGCAGGGCCTTGGCGTTGGATTTTTGCTTTTGTCGCACGGCCTCAGGTGCTCCTTGAAACGTGTCTTCGACATATGTTTCCAACTCCTTAAGATCCTTATCGAGATTTTCCGCCACAATCGCCGAACCGACAACCGCATTCACCGTTTCCTGCTCGCCTTGGTATTTTTCAATTCTTTTCATGGCGTCTTGCTTTTTGCCTGACTTCAAATCGGCGGCCACTTCCTGCTTGAGGCGGTTAAAATCCTCATTGATGACTTTTTCGGACCAGCTGGTCTTATCGATGGATGAAAAAACTTTTCGTTGGTCCTTTACGCAGGCAATTGTAAAAGAATCTTCCAGAATGGTTTGGTAAATCTGGTTGTCGTGATGATAAAAGATCTTGATGTTGTTAAGTTCGAAGTTTCTGTTGCTGTTTGTAGGCACCCGAAGCGTTAGATATAATTTGCGAGTTTGTCCGGAATGCAGGCTGCCCGGGTGAAAGACGGCGTGACCGTTTTTGTGAGTGATCGGGTATCCGGCGGCATCGGCCAGCCTGATACCATCCTTTAGCGGTATCTGAATTTTGAGGTTGTTTACGATTGATGACCGGGTATCGTGAAATTCTTTTTGAAATACCTCTGCAAACGCAGCCGGATTTTCCAGGTAGTAGTAGTTGCCGGTCCCCTGGTCGGCGATGGCGGTCATTAAGTACTCATTAAATTCGTCTCCGACACCGACCGTGCTTACGGCAAATTCTTTTTCTACGGCAACTGCGGCAATGTTGCTCAGCGCCTGGACATCGGTAATACCCTTGTTGGCGAGACCATCGGAAATGAGGATGACCTTCGCTGCATTGGTATTGCGATCGGAAAACCTGAGTAGGTTGATGCCCGCCTGGAGGCCGGCACCAAGATTGGTTCCGCCGCCAACCCGCACGCGGCTGACTGCTGATTCCATCACCTGTTGATTTTTACGGGTGACGTTAAGCAGGCCGGAGGCAATTTGAACACCATCCGAGTATGTGACCAGGGCAAAGCGGTCTTTGGCACCCAGGCTGGACAACAGTTTAAATACCGCCTGCCGGGCGTCGTTCATTTTGCGGCCTTTCATCGAACCGCTGCGATCCAGAACAATCACCAAATCCACATTGCGGGCCTCCCCGCTGTTCGATGCTGCAATCTCACCTGCCGCTAGCGTCAGATTCAATCCCAGGGTACCGGCCGATCCCTGAAGAACTTTGTTTTGGATAAGATGCCCGGAGACGCCCAGGATCCCATCGTTTGTCACTTGATGTCGGGTTGAGGCGGAAGTCCGGTTTAAAGAGAAAACTCCGGTCGAATTCGAGGAATAGGCCATGGCTGCGCCGGTGGCCACAATTAAAACAGCAATCAACAAAAATTTTTTTAAATGTTTGCGCTTCATGATTTGCTCCTTTCGCTCAGCTCGTTGTCCCAATTGAGTCAAAACCAATTGGGAGTTTTTAGTTTTTCGCTAAATGGCTTTTTCGTGCTCTGGTTCAATTCTACTTCAGACCCGGCTAAATGCAATTCAAAGAAGTGTAAAAGAAACCGGCTGATATTTTACATAACTTTTACTTTGAATTTGTGAAAATTTGGTATACTTTAAAGATGGTAATAACTGAGTTTTGCAGGATAAACGGACACGGGTATAATTTAGGAGAGAGAATTTAGGGATTGAGGGATTTAGGAATTGGAGGAATTCGACCGATTTTTATAATATGGTATTTATCCTATAATCCCTCAATCCCAGAATCCTTCAATTTTAGGAGATGCTTTTAATGAAAAAAACCAAAGCCCGGATTCTCGTTGTCGAAGATGACACGGCCCTGTTGAGCGGTTTGTTGGATGTGCTGGTATTCAACGGCTACGAAGTTAAGGGTGTTGAAGACGGCGGGGTCGGCCTCAGGGTGGGAGTCGATGAGCAATTCGATCTTATACTGCTGGACGTGATGCTGCCGACGATGGATGGGTTTTCTATTTGCAAAGAGATCCGGAAGGATAAGCCGACCCAGGGAATTATCATCATCACTGCCAAAGGCGCTGAAGATGACATCGTCACCGGGTTTAAGGCCGGGGCGGATGACTATATCACCAAGCCATTTTCTCTGCGGGAAGTTATGGTCCGGGTGGAAGCGGTTTTGCGGCGGACCGGCAAAAACCTCGGCGACGAAGAAGTCCACTGCCAGGGTATTTTTTTTGATGGTAAAAATTTAAACGCGCGGGTTGAGGATCTTTCGGTGGAACTTACGCGCCGCGAAATGGATATTATCATCTATCTGCACCGTCACAAGGACCGGATTGTTGCTAAAAAAGAGCTCCTGACCGAAGTGTGGCATTATGCCGACGCCGATATTGAAACCCGCACGGTGGATATCCACATACTCAAACTGCGCAAGAAAATAGCCGCCCTGATTGGAGATACACCCCTGGTATCAACGATAAGAGGGGCAGGGTATCGGCTGGAGGAAGGATGAAGTCGGAATGCGGAAGTTGGAATTGGGAGATGAGAGTTGCGGGATGTTTAAAAAAGGCTGCCGGCAAACGGCGCACGGCGCAAGGAAAAAAATCCGGGTGTAAGGTAAGGGTTATGCGGTTTAAGGGACACGCTATACTGAATTCAGTGGAAGGAGAAAGGTACACGGCTCACATCAAAAGCGTTTGTCTGTAAACCATTAGCCAATAACAAATAACCCATAACTCCCAAGCGATTTTTTTCTCGATTGGGATATTAGATAGTCCCATGAAAAAACTTAAACTTCTCATATTAATTTTTTCTTTGGCACTCTCAATCCCCCTTGCTTATTTTGTTTTGAAGACCTACCGCGGGCTGGCGCAGGAGGAAGTGGCAACGTTGAGCTATTTTGCGCAGACGCTTTTCGACGAAATGGAGCAAACGCTGGCGGTGATGGTGCAAAAAGAAGAAAGCCGGGCCATAGACGAATACAACTTTCTGATATCTCCGTCAAGTCGGCAACGTGAAGCCGGTGAGATGCAGCCCTCGCCCTTGTCGCAACCGTCAGGGGATAACTTTGTTCTCGGGTATTTTCAGAATAATCCGGACGGCTCGTTTCAGACCCCTTTGGTGGGAAGCGGTGGGAAGATACCATCCGGTCGCTCCAATATCGTGGCCGAGTTGAAAAATGCCAACCAACTTTTTAACCGCAAGCGGGTCACGGATACGGATCGAATTCAATCCCGGCCGGCTGAAATTGTGGCCGAGAAAAAAGCTAAGCAAAAAGCAGGTTTAGCGGATAAATATCTGGATTCTTCGCGCAGCCAGCGTTCACGGGAGTATCTGGGACAGAAAGAAAAAAGAGTCGAACAAATTACCATCGATCAGGCGGCCAACATTGCCAAGCAGGAGCAGCCGCGATTGATGAGCAGCGCCCGTACTGCCGATGAATCCCAAGACCGCAAAGATGATCGATATTTGACCAAAGGCCGTACGGCCGGTAAAGCAATGGCTCCCAAAAAGAGCGGGGCCCTCAGTTCGTTGCTGGAAGAAGCGGAAAATGATTTAGCGCCTGCTCCTGCTTCAGATACCGACCCGGCGGCAAATTATCAGGTCGAGGTAGCGCCCCTGCAGGCGGTTTTTTTGAGTGATGCCCGGATATTTATCTTTCGTCGCATCATGATCAACAACCAGATTTATCGACAGGGATTTGTCCTGCAGGTAAACGCATTTTTGAACCATCTGGCTCAAACCTATTTTCTGACTCAACCCATGGCCCGGTTCACCGGACTTCGTCTCAGCGTTATCGATCAGGGCCGCGAGACCGAGGCAGTAGAATCCGGCCTTATCGCAAAAAACCCTGACTTTATTTTAATCCGCAGCTTCCCTTCGCCTTTCAGTTTCTTGGAAGCGACGCTGACCTGTCAGCAGATACCCCGCTCCGCCGGCCGCAAAACGCTGACCGTCATGCTGGTTGTTCTGGCGGTTATTGTTTTAATGGGATTATTCGCCATCTATCAGAGTACCCGTACCATCGTCGACCTTTCCGAGCGGCGCTCTCAATTTGTTTCTTCCGTGACCCACGAATTGAAGACCCCATTGACCAATATCCGGATGTATATCGAGATGCTGGAACAGGGAATCGCGCGGACTGCGGAGCGCGAGCAGGAGTATTACCGGATTCTCGACTCCGAGGGAGCGCGCCTGTCGCGCCTGATCAACAATGTGCTGGAACTATCCAAATTAGAGCAAAAGCAGCGCCACATCGACCTGCAGACAGGCACATTGGAAGATGTAATCACCGAAGTTCAGGCGGTGATGGCCGAGAAAATCAAGCAGGAGGGATATGTCTTAACCGCTGAAGCGGGGCAGATCGGGTTTTTAAAATACGATCGCGAAGTGATGTTACAGGTATTAATCAATCTGATTGAAAACAGCATGAAATTCGGCAAGAGCGCTCCCCAACGCGAGATCAGCATCCGAACCCGACGGGATGAGGATGGCGTGAAGATCATGGTGTCCGACACCGGGCCCGGCATCCCGCGCCAGGATCTGAAAAAAGTATTTGAAGACTTTTATCGGGTCGAAACTTCTCTTACCCGAACCACCCGCGGCACCGGCATTGGTCTATCTCTGGTGAAAAAATTCGTCCGGCTGATGGGCGGATACGTGACTGCTGCTAACAATGAAGGCCCCGGCTGTACCATCACCATCACCCTGCCGGGGCAACGATAATTGAATATTTAATCCTACTTTGTCATATTACCAGGCACTCAAAACATGATGAATTCAGTTTTTTTCGAATTCATCATTTTTCGGTTGATTTTTTATTGGATTTGAAGCATTAATAGCCCTTTAAATAAATTCATCGGATTCATAAACGATTTCTGTACTAAGGGGGATGAGGATGTATAAATTAGGTATCGGTATTTTTTGTTTAATTCTGGCCCTAGTTTTTGGCAATGCGATGGTCGTTTCCGGCGAGAGTGATGATGAAAATATGTCCGTTCCCATGGGAATCATACCGCTCGAACCGCCTGACTCAGTAGAGAACCCAAAGCCTTCGGTTGAATTTCCCCATCCGATCCATTTCGATTTTAGCTGTCAGACCTGTCATCATAAATGGGATAAGGAGACTCCTATTACGGGTTGCACCATCTCCGGTTGCCATGATATTACCGAAGCGCCAAAAAAGGCCGACAAACTCCAAAGTGATGAGAATCTGGCTGCCAGGTATTACAAAACCGGTTTTCACAAATTGTGCATTAATTGCCACAAGGAGATGAAAGCACAAAACAAAAAATTGGAACTGTCAGGTCGCGTGCTGGTCGATAATCTCCCCAACACCGGACCCACCGGCTGCAAAGATTGTCATGTACCGGAAGAATAGAACGGCCGGTCGTCGGTACCGGGCATTGGGCTGCTGCTTGTCAGAGACCCGGGTCCGGTAATCAGAAACCCAGCCGGGCGTAATAATCGCCTCAGTTCAATCGCTTTTGCCTCACTTTGGTGAACCCATCTAAAACAGCCGAGTGTCTCTCCCGCCGGCAGTCCCCGTTTTTAGCAAAGATCGATAATTCCAGGCCTTGATCCTTCAGGGCCAGGAAAAAGCCGGTGATTTTTTTATTTTCAAGCCTGTCGACAACATCAGGGATAGCCGGATCCTGCCAGGCTGCTTTACCGGCAATCAGCGCCTTGAGCAATTTGGTGCCCTCCGTTTTGTCAGATTCGCAACCATTGACCCATTCGTTGCCATCCAATTTCCCCAGGGTGTAAGCTTGCACCATTCTGATAAATATACGACTTAATTTTTCCGGCCCTGCAAAGCATCCGACTCCGGTAATTATTTGATTTTCCATGATAAATACCTTTAAAAGGGTTAGAAGGTTCCGCGTTCACCGTTCAAGGCTGGTATACTATTCTCATCCATTACATTTAATTCATCACACAGGCGTCATTAAAATATGCGGCGGCTTCTTCCACCGTATCGAAAAGTATCCAGTCCCGCCAAATGATCATGCCGTCCTGCCGGCGGGTCAGTTCAATAGTTGTATTGCCATGATACTCATAACAATCGTAATAATCAGGGTAGGAAATGTCCTTGGTCATTTTTGAATCCTCCTTTGCGAAAGAATAATTTATGGAGATGGCCCCTCAATTGATCCTGACACCGTTATTACCAGAAGTCTGTGACAGATCCGGTCACACTTTCTAAAAAAAAATGTACTTTTTTTTAAGGGACTCGGATAAAAACGGATTGCACAGATAAAAAATTGCTTTTCTTTGACAAAGCCGCATCAATGCTTTGAAAATCTGTGACGATCTGTGCTAATCTGGGTCCAAAAATTATAAAGGAGCAGCCTTATGGCGCGTGGTGATCAGTTGGCAAGGCAGTGGCGGATCATTCAGACATTGATTTCCTCCAGACAAGGAAAATCCGTATCGGATCTGGCACAAGATTTAAGCTGTCATACCCGGACGGTGTATCGGGATCTTGAAGCGTTGCAGGCGGCCGGATTCCCGGTTTATACGGATAGAGTGGAAGGAAAAAATGTGTGGTCCCTGCTGGAAACGGCCAAACACAGCATACCCATACCGTTTAGCCTGCCGGAGTTAATGGCCCTGTATTTCAGCCGGGGCATGATGGGGGTGTTAAAAGACACGGTCTTTTATGATTCTCTGATATCCTTATTTGACAAGATTAAAACGACCCTGCCGGGTGAGTACATCGAGTACCTCAATCAGATTGAAAAAAGCCTGGCGGTGAGATCCAAGCCATTCAAACAGTATGGTCAATTGCGAAGTATTATCGATCAGGTCAGTAGCGCGGCGATTCAGAAGAAGTTTGTCGAAATCGATTATTACACCATGAGCCGCAAAAAGAAAACCCGGCGCCGGGTCGCGCCGTATAAAATCTGGTTTTTTGACGGCACCTTTTATTTAATCGGCAATTGCGGTTTACGTGAAAATATTCGAATATTTGCCATGGACCGGATCCGAAACCTCGAACTGACCGACGAGAACTTTGAAATGCCGGAGGATTTTAATGTTGACGAGTTCATGAAATCCAGCTTTGGCGTGTTTCATGGTGAGCCGGTCAGGGTCAGGGTCTGGTTTGCGGCTGACAGCGCTGAGTATATCCGGGAAAAGATCTGGCATGAGACCCAGATTATCGAACCCCAGCCCGATGGCTCCATTATATTTGAGGCTGAAGTGGCCGGCATTGCCGAGATTAAATTCTGGATCATGAAGTGGGGTGCCAATGCCAGGGTAATTGAACCTGAACCTCTGCGGGCGGCAATACGGGCAGAAGCCGAGCTGATGGTCGGAAGCTACACAGATCCCATAAGTTAATTTCCCATAACAATCGTATTGGGATTGATGGGGGAGGTCTATCAATTGTTTTGCCTGCTGTGGTAAAGGCTCTGGCAATATTTTAATTGAATACAGGATTGGAGCATGATAGTTTGAATCTTAACGTCTTTTAGCCGTTCGGTCGTGAATCCATATGCGCAATTTCTCTTTTAAAATTCTGGTTTTCTGCATTCTCCTGCCACCGGTGTTGTATATCGTCTCCATTCAAAGTCTTGAGCGTTATGTCAACGAGAAATATGCGGCAGAGATAGAGAACATCTATCTGGGTGACACGCGCCTGCTGCTGAATGGATCGATACGACTGAAAGATCTGGTCAACGATAATATTGATCGCTACCTGAAGAGCAAGATCTTAAACTCCTACGGCCTTAAACTGGATGTGACAGTCTCCACCAGGAAGGGCAGAATGCTATATCCCGCAATTTTCGAAGAGGATCGGGAATCGGCTCTTATCGGAGACTCGGCCAGACTTGCCAGCGAAAATTTCAAACTTATGAATGAGGGATTGACCGTTAAATTAAACGCCAAAGTCGAGCACAATAAATTACTGTCAAACGCAATTCTGGCGGTATATATAGTTTCATTTCTGCTTGTACAATACCTGCATTACAGAAAGACCACGAACAGGATTCTGCAGTCAGAAATAGACAGAAGCAGAGAAATGAGCCGTTTACTCGAATTGGAGGAGCAAACCAATTGCTGGATGCTTGATACTCGATGCTGGATGCTTGATACTCGATGCTGGATGCTTGATACTCGATGCTGGATATCTAACAGTACACTATCGGTGAATTTCAACGACATCCAGTATCCAGAAACCAGAATCCAGGATCAGTCAATACTTTCAATGGTCTTCATTGCAGCAGCGAAGTTGGATTTCAAAATTTTATGCAACTATAGGGATAAGAGTGTATATCCATAATGTAACCGAAGCGAAGTTTGCTGTTGAAAATTCAGGTATCAGTTTTTTTGATCCCAATTTAGTGAACCCCAATGGCCCGCTTATGACAATTCGTCTGCGGCCTCCTGCATGAGTTTGGCGATAGCCATCTTTTGGGGGCATTTTTTTTCGGCCGACGAATAGTCGACCCCTGTTAAACCGTCGCGTATCTTTTGCGGTATTTTTTTAAATTCTGCGGATGCATAATGCCGATCCCCATAGCTGCGGCAATACATCAAATAACGCATCACGTCTCCAATCGGAACCTTTTCCTTTATAGCGGATTCGCAAATCTCCGTGCACCCGGTGCAATAGTCCGAATGCGTTTCCCGGGCATATTGCTGCAACAGTTTTCTGCCGGTCGAAGAAAGTTTTGTTCTGTCCATGGCAGCGGCTGTATTGGCCATTAGAATCGACATGTTGGGCATCTGGGAGCAGATGCTGGCGATATTGGGATTTCGCCACACCGCCATCAGCTTGGCCTGAGCATCGGTAAATCCTTTTTGCATAAAGCGTCCGGCCAGGTTCAGTTCGGTATCGGTATCCGTCCGCACGGACCCGCCGCCCTGGGTTTTCATGGCGGTCAAACCGATCCCGGCTTTCACGCAGGCATCCACCGCGCGCTTCATGGCCCCGGTGTGCATCAGGCGGAAATTGTAGGTCATCATAATACCGTCGATCCAGCCAAGTTTTGCTCCCTCCCGCATACATTGCTCCATGTTGCGGTGGGTGCTGAAGCCGAAAAAACGGATTTTCCCGGCTGCTTTGGCTTTCTCGGCCCAGGTTCGGGTGCTTTGATCCAACTCATCGATGCCATAGATGCTGTGAACAAAATAAAGGTCGATATAGTCGGTGTTCATTCTTTTAAGGGAACGATCCAAAAGATCGGTCATGCCATCGGGATCCCGGGCGTCGGATTTTGAGACCAAAAAGACCTTGCTGCGATCCGCAGGATATTTTTTAAAATATTTACCGATACCTTTTTCACTGCCTCTTTGATAGCAGTCCGCCGTATCCCAGTAGGTGACGCCCCAGCGCAGGGCCTGTTTCATCATCAACTGGTTGGAAGCGATGTTGAACATGCCGCCCAGAGAGAGAATGGATACATCAACGCCGGTTTTACCAAAGGGTCGGGTTGGGACCGTTGCCTGGGTTTCGGCGGCTGTTGCAAGCCGGCTTGTCGGCGTCATGAGCGCCCCTAAACCGGCCGTGCCTGTGGCCTTTAAAAAGCGCCTGCGGGACCAATTATTTTCTTTTTCGGACATTTAAAAACCTCCTTCAATATTCCTATGGCAAATTTGAACCGAAACGTGCCATTCTGTGTTATTTACTATCTGAATTTTTTATAGCAAGCTCGGCTTCGGAGAACCGGCAGATATACACGCTTATTCATTGTTGGCAAGAACACGTACAAAATTCAGGTATTCATCTATAACAAATAACGAACACCCCCCCCACCGGTGCCCTATGATAATTCTTGCAAGGCCTCCTGCATGAGTTGGCCGATGGGCATCTTTTGGGGACAGCGCTGTTCGGTTGTGGAAAAATCTGTACTTGCCATCTGCTGTCGAATGTCCGACGGAATTTTACGAAATTGTTTAGCGCCGCCATGAGGGGTATCGTAACTGCGCGCATACATTAGATAGCGCATGACATCACCGATGGGGATATTGCGGCCGACTGCTGATTCACAGATATCGGTACATCCGGCACAGTAGGTCGCTCGCGTCTCTTTCGCATACTGCTGCAATAACGTGTTGTCCAGGGCGGACAGTCCGGTTTTGTCCATGGCTGCGGTCACGTTGGCCATCAATATCGTCATATTGGGCATCTCCGAACAGATACTGGCAATGTTCGGGTTTTGCCAGACGGCCTTGAGTTTGGCCTGGGCAGCGGAAAACCCTTTCTCCATAAAGCGTCCGGCCAGCTTAAGTTCGGTTTCACCGTCGGTCTGCACCTGACCGCCGCCCTGGGTTTTCATGGCAGTTAGGCCAATACCCGCTTTGACGCAGGCATCTACGGCACGTTGCATGCGATCGGTGTGCATCAGCCGATAGTTGTAGGTCATCATGATTCCATCGATCCAGCCGAGTTGAGCGGCCGCCAGCATGCATTCTTCCATATTGCGGTGGGTGCTGAAACCGAATAGGCGGATTTTTCCGGCGGCTTTGGCCTTCTCGGCCCAGGTGCGGATGCTTTGATCCAACTCATCGATGGTGCGGATGCCGTGAACAAAATAAAGATCGATATAATCGGTTCGCATTCGTTCAAGAGACAGATCAAGATCCTCACTCAGCCCCTTTAGGGTCCAGGCATGGGATTTGGTTGCCAGGAAAATTTGTCGGCGATCCCGGGGAAATTTTTCAAGGTATTTGCCGATTCCCTTTTCGCTTCTGCCGCCCATATAGGTGTTGGCAGTATCCCAATAAGTCACGCCCCGCTTGAAGGCCTGCCGCAAAACCAGCATACTCAGGGAGGTGTCCAAACTACCTCCGAAAGAAAGGATGGGAACATCGATCCCGCTGTTGCCAAAAGGCCTGACCGGCATTTTCCCGAATCCTTCGGAAGCAGTTGCCGGCCGGTAAAAAGGCATCATAACCGACCCTGCACCGGCGATGCCGGCGGCTTTTAAAAAATCTCGGCGTGATAGGCTGCACTTTTTGATGGGCATTTCAGGCTCCTAGAATATATTTCATTACCGGTTCGTCTGACCTAGTTTTTTAAAAGCAGGGCATGCTCACGGGCCCTTGATTCGTTGTCGGCAGTAATTCGGATCGCCCTTTTGCCTGGAACCGGGCATTCGTGTTCACAAACACCACAGCCGATGCAGCGCCGGGGATCCACATAAGGCTGCTGCAGCCGTACCAGGATTTCAACGCGGCTTCCCGGCGTCGGCGGCGGTTCAAAGGCGAACTCGTCGGCAACCCTCAATCCCCTTTCCCAGTTGGTGATGATTCTCCGCGGACGGCTTTCTGCTGACGGTGCCACGGCGCAGTAATAATCACCGGTGGCAAATTGATTCGGCTTTAGGTCGACCGTGCCTAACTCGATATAGAAAGGGTCGGCCCTTTCCACCAACAACCTGGTGCCGGTGTTAACCGGGTTGAAAACGGTGCGGGTTGTGATGGCTTTGGGACTTACCGGGCAATTTTCCTGGCAGACGATACAGGGCCTGCCCATGGCCCAAGGCAGGCAGCGGCCCCGGCCGATAAAGGCTGTTCCGATGGTAATCGGGCCCCGCCCGTCATATTTGCCTTTGCCTTGTCGTTCATCCAGGCTGATGGGCCGGATGGCGGCCGTCGGGCATAGATGACCGCAGGCAATACAGTTGTGCTGGCATCCGCTGGTGCCGATGCGGAAATTGAGCACGGGTGTCCACAGCCCTTCAAGTCCGCCCGCCAGACCGGCAGGTTGAATGACATTGGTCGGGCAGATCCGCATACACTGGCCGCACTTGATGCACCGTGAAAGGAATTCATTTTCCGGCAATGCTCCCGGCGGACGTACAACGGCGGGATTCCAGTTGGATCCCAGAGATCCGCTGACCCGCAGCATCGGGATTACGGCGGCACCGGATACCGTTGCCGTCAGAAATTGGCGGCGGGACAGATTGGTCCGCGGGATTTCACCGGTCGCCGAAGGTGCGCTCTGATATGTCATCAAACCGTGACGACAGTCATTGATGCAGTTGACACACAGGATGCACTCGCTGGACCTGATTTCGGAGGTTGGGCTGCAGGCGCCTTCGCAGTTTTTTTCACAAATACGGCAAGCGGCGCAATCATCACTGATTTTGCCGATTCGCCACAGGCTAAAGCGGCTCAATACCGCAAAAAGGGCTCCCGCCGGACAGATGAACCGGCAGTAAAAGCGGGGTATCACGAGATTTAATAATACAGCGGCCAAAAACACCGCCGCGATTAACCAGGTGCCGTCATATAACCGGGCAGCCGCAGAGAGCTTGAGCTCGGTTTGGTCAAAAAGCGGCAGGACAATCAGGTTAAATGAGCGATACACCAGCGCAATCGGGTCCAGCAGCCCGATTTGAAGCGATGCGGCTGAAGTTGGGTTTTCCTTAAAAAGATGACTCGACAAAAACCAGAGAACAACAAATCCGGCAAAAATTACGGCCGTTTTTTTGAGATCTACCCGGCTGTGGCGCACGGCATAGATCCCGCTAAAAGTTAGCCCGATTAAAATCAGAATCCCACAGAACCATAGCTGCGTGGCGGGCAAACGTAAAAAATCGACGGCCAGTTCGAGTGCAGAAATGGTTAATAAGAAGCTCAGAATCCAGTACTTGATCGACTGGGCCGGGTGATAACGGTTATGCTTTATTCTGGCAGCAACCGATCTTTTGCGGTTGGCCACAAAGCCCACAAACTGGTGGATGGCACCGAACGGGCACAGCCAACCGCAGAAAAACCGTCCCAGAACAATGGTCAATACGATTGTGGCAACTCCCCACAGCAGGCCGGCATATAGGGTGCGTGTGCTCAGCAGGGTGGCCAATCCGACCAGCGGATCCAGTTCAATGATCCAGTTTACCGGCCAGCCGCGCAGCTGCCACCACCGGTCGCCGAGCGTGGTGACCAGGCAAAACCACAAAAATATGATGAAGAAAAAAGTCTGGCTGATCCGGCGTGTGGTTGCGATTCTCATGATTTGGGTTCAGAACTATAGGGAAAGGGTTCAAGGTTCAGGGCTTCCTCCTTCGCCTTACGGGCTTCGGGTTACAGAATAAGGTTTCGGGTGTCAGGTTTCAGGTGTCAGTAAAAATCGAACTATAAACACCGATATGGCTGGCATTGAAGGCCAACACCGGTGAAAGAAAGCCTATTTCATGAGCGATTCCGACCCAGCGGGTCGATTTCGGTTGCTGACACCTGACACCCGAAACCCGACACCTCAAACCTTCAAGATATTAACACCGCCACTGTCCCATACGCTCTGCGCTTGGCTCTCTGCCCTCTGCGCATTGCTCTCCGCCCTATATCGACAATTCCACCGGATTCAGCGACAGGTAGTCCGCCGTTCCAAGCCCGGCGATTTCAGCTTTGCCGATGTATGGGAGTTCGCCCGCAGATTTTCCCAGCAACGTTGCCCCGAACGCGTCGGCTGCGACCTGGTCGGTGCTGATGATCATGGTGTCCGTTTGCTTGAGATCCGCCAACGAACCGCCGGTGGGGCCGTTGGTCATCATACTTACGGTGCCGTCCAGAATTACGATTGTCGGTCGAACCATCATTGCCAGTTCGGTAATGATGGTGTTTATGTCCTGATGAAATATATTACGCCGGCCACCCAATAGACCATACCAATTCTTCATGGTCAGGGAGGCACCACTGCGATGGTGGTCTTTGACCGGGGCCAGGCCGATGACCTTGGTGATATTTTTTAAGGGGCCTGCCAGGAGCGGCCAGTTTCGAATCAGATTGGCCTGTTTGAGGCTGAACAATTCAAACGCGTCAACATCCGGCAAATATACCCCGGCGCCTGCAGCGCGGGCGGCTGCGTCGATTCCGCTTAACGTAAAACAGCTGCCGGGATTATTGATGGGGTTATCCGTTACCACCACCGATGCTGCCCCGGCTTTATGGCAAAGCCGGGCCATTTCAGATACAATTTCCGGGTGGGTCGTTGCCGAAAGCATGGGGGGCGACGCGAAAGCGGCATTAACCTTTAGTAAAACCCGATCTTTATTTTTAATAAAAGCTTCAATACCGCCCAGGGCTTTTAAGGCCGCCTGCAGCGTGGCGCGGCGATCGCTGCCGCGCACAATAGCCATTCTAGGATTCAAACCCCCAATCGAAAAATCCAGTCCCCCGGTTTCGGGCTGATTATTTGCAGCCTGTGTCGGCCCCCTGAAATCATGAAACCACAGGCCGGCGGCACCCGCAGCAGCAATAGACGCGGCCGCTTTGACCGCACGAGCCAGAAATTGGCGTCGATCCCATCCGGTATTCGCCGATTCAGGAGTCATCGGCTACCCGCTTGATCTGATTGAATAATTGAATTGCCAGTTTTGCGGCATGATCCGGTGTTGTCGCTTCGCGCACGCCGGCCAGAAACGGGCCATAAGAAAAAATAATTTCATAGGTATCCAATATTTCTATCATTTGTGCATTTTCAATCGGCAATTGCTGTGCGAGATGCTGCCCGCCGAAATTCACTAGAAATTTGCCATAGGAGGCGGCTAATTCTTGTGCTTTGCGAGGCGCCTGCCGGCGGGAAAGATAGGCCATTACAGGCTCCTCATTCAAACGATATTCCGCTGTATAAACCTGATCCAATCGCTCATAGCCAAATGCATCCACTGCAATCAACGCAATACTGTCGGCGATAAGATCCTGTTTTGGGAAAAGATCCTGCTCGGCAAGGGTGATGGGTTCGGTTTGGGTGTTGCGAATAAACGTAACGGCCAGGATTTCCAGGGATTGAATCACCTGACTTGAAGCCTGAGAAGCGATTAATTCTATGTAATATTGGCCATGAACCAGAAAGATGGCGTTGGGGGAACGGTAAGCATATTGGGCAAAGCCCAATGATTCGGCGTTTTCACGGCGCTGGGCACTGAATACCGCAAAAGCGTTTTGACCGTTGCCCATGTCATACACAAAAGCTTCTATCCACAGCTCAGAGGCAACCGCATCCCGGTAGCGCTGACTGACCAGACCGGTAAAACCGGCAGATAAATACAGCTCGGCTTTGCCGTTAATTTTATCGGAAAGACTGGCGGCATCGAACATCTCCGGAGCGGTAAGCGGCTTGAGGTCAGGCGGCAATGGGATAAAGGCCTCAATTGAGGAAGGCGGAAAGGATTGCCTGCTTGGGTTAGCGGCCGGTAACAGCTCAGATTTTTGCAATATAGCCGGGTTAAGGCGGGTTTGCTTGATGACGATACCCGTTCCGATGAGGACCAGAATGGATAAAATGACCATGCTCAATACCGTTTGCCGCCGGCCGTTGCTCTTGTTTTCCTGAATCACTTAATCCTCATGCGTATACGGAAATTTTGGCGGAATCTACCCAATCCGGATCCGCCCGGGGTGAAGAATTGACCACTGGGTATTTTATTATTTAAGGCTTTTGTAGGTGCCGATATAGGCGCTACTTGTTTCTTAATGTTCATTTATTGATACAATGTGCTATCATAGAGCAATCCGGATTTTGTGTCAATTGGAAACCTTGACCATTTCGCTATCGGTATTATTGTAAATCATGCGGTTCTAAAACTGCTAGGTAACATTCTTATCAACCTCCTTTTCAGGGTGGTCTTCCCCGACCACCCTGATTCATATACAGGGTCGCGGTTACAACCATGGAAGTCACAGGTTGGATTATATTAGGCAGAAGCATATGCACCTCATCCGATAGTAATTTTCTATGAGCAATCAAAGACAAGCCATCCTTTGCCCCAACTGCCGCAAACTCATCAGTTCATCTGAATCTAAATGTCCCTTCTGCGGAACCGGTAGGCCGGGTTCCTGGTACAAAAACAATGCCTGGACCCGGGGTTTCCGTAATCCAAATCAGGTGATCAATACGATCATCGCCATTAATGTGGCAATGTATATTCTTTCCATTTTATTTAATCCCAGCGCAGCCGGTCTATCGCCGAATCCGCTCACGTTCCTTTCCCCCTCGGGTGCAAGCCTCGAGTGGTTCGGTGCCACCGGGCTTGTTCCAATTCATGATTATCATCGATACTGGACACTGATCTCAGCCAATTATCTTCACGGTGGGATTTTGCATATCTTCTTTAATATGGTCGCCTTGCGTCAGCTGGGGTTTATTGTCAACCGGGAATTCGGTATGTATCGGATGGTTGCCATTTATACCCTGAGCGGTGTTTTCGGATACTGGATTTCCTATTTGTTCGGCGTATTCTGGACCATCGGGGCCTCGGCTTCGGTCTGCGGCCTGGTCGGCGCGATACTTTATTATGGCAAAAGCCGCGGTGGAGTTTACGGCAGAGCGCTCTATAAGCAAATTTCCATGTGGGTGGTATTTCTTTTTATTTTTGGTTTCGTGGTTCCGGGAATTAATAACTGGGGACATGGCGGCGGGATTATAGCCGGGATTGGATTAGGCTTTTTGCTGGGCTATCAGGAGAAAAGAAGGGAAAACTTCTTTCATAAATTGCTGGCCGGTAGCTGCGCGCTGGTTTCGCTTCTGGTGCTTGTCTGGGCCGTTTCCACAGCGGTTTTTTACAAAATGATAGGGTGATACGAAATGCCTAAAGTTCAGATCTCGTAACTTACTCTTAAAATGAGTCAATTTTTTTGGACGCGAGCTATGTCTATTTACGCCAAATTGAGGGATTTAGGAATTGAGGGATTGGGGGATTAAAGGATAAAATCAATAAATTAAAAGATTGAGCGAAGCGTCTCCTTAATTTTAGGCATTTTAGGCAATTTAGATCACTTTAGGCACTCTTATATTATGCTATTTTAGTCCCTAACATAGCCGTGGCTGAAGTAGAGATAAACTTTACCAAGTTAAAGGGGCTACTGCCAAAATTCAAAAAAATGGTGCACCGGTCCATGGCCGTGCCCGATAGTATAATCAGCACCGGCCCGGATGGCGTTCTGGATGTAAGTTTTGGCTTTGCGCACCGCTGCTTCGATATCATCGCCCCGGGCCATGTAGCTGGCGATTGCTGATGACAGGGTGCAGCCGGTGCCGTGATTATTGTTACTTGCAATGCGTTGCGCATCCAGCCTGACAAATCGATCTTCGCCTGTTAGATAAAGCAGGTCCGTGCTGTCGCTGTCTTCCAGATGTCCTCCTTTGATGAGAACGCTGCGACTGCCGTATCCGGCCAATGATTTGGCCGCAGTTTGCATGTCCTCAAGTCCCAGGATGCTGCGATCAATTAACACCTCGGCTTCCGGAATATTCGGGGTCACGACATCGACCAGCGGCATCAAGTATTCCTTGATGGCCAGGATGGCATCGTCCTGTAAAAGTTTATCCCCGCTTTGAGCAACCATTACCGGATCCAGAATTATTTTTTGAGCGCCATATATTTTTAGCTGCTGGGCGATGACCTCGATCAGCTCCGCCGAATAGAGCATGCCGATTTTTACGGCGTCCGCGCCGATATCGCTGAACACAGCTGCTATCTGATCGGCGGCAAACGACGGGGGGACGGCGTGTATTCCGGTGACGCCCCGGGTATTTTGGGCCGTTAAAGCCGTGATAACCGACATACCGTAGCACCCGATGGCCGACATGGTCTTCAGGTCAGCCTGAATGCCGGCACCGCCGCCGCAGTCCGAACCGGCGATGGTCAGGACCTTGTGATATTTTCGTTTGTGATTTGGGCTCTTCATCATGTTTCCTAATAGATTGTTATTAGTTATTTGAGGAGTCGAGGAGTTTCTCAAAGTTTACCCGCTACGTTGATAATCGCCACCGAAACCGCCTGAACTCGACCACAAGGGTTCGTAATGAATGAACAGAAATCAACTTGAATACAAACTATTGTGCCCGATACCGGATTCAGAGTTCAAAAAAGACCATGGTGTCGAAACTGTTCATTCAAAACGATCCCTAGTGGTCTCAAACAGAATCCGTTTTCGGCAGCGATCATCCACTCCGCGACGACTAAGGACTATCAGGTAAACCTACCCAATACGTTTTGTGCGGTTGGAATGACTGTCACTCATCTTTAAAATGGTTCCAGCCGGAAGATGCGATCGGACTGGATGAGCCGTCCGGGAAAATTATATTCATTTCTTTCCCGGCGGTTATTTCACCGATCCTAAACAGGGGGCGCTTAAACTTCTTTTGAAAATCTGCGGCAATTACTTCGGCTTCTGCCGGTGATACCGTGCACAGCAGGGTGTAATCCTCACCACCGGAAAGGGCGTATTCAACCGGATCGAAATTAAATTGCTGACAAAATTCCTTGAGATCCCCGGAAACCGGTATTTTATCCGCATAAAGAACTGCGCCGACCCCACTTTCTTCCGCAATGTGACCGAGGTCTGAACTCAGTCCGTCGCTGGTATCAATGGCTGCCTTTACGGCAGACCGCTGCGCCAAAAACCGTCCCTGCGCAAGCTGGGGAACGGGCAGGAGATGCGCCCTAAGCAGGTTGCGCCATTCAGCTGAGTCGGCCGGGATGTTATTCAGGATCAGGTGCAAACCGGCTTTACTGTCGCCCAGATAACCGGTTGAAAAGATGATATCTCCGGGCCGGGCCGCATCCCGGCACAACATTTCTTCTCTGGCGATCGTTCCGTGTACGACGACATTTATGATTAAATCGACTTTGGATCCGGTCGTATCGCCGCCCAGGATGTTGACCTCAAATTTAGTCGCCAGATCCTTCATGCCATCGTAAATGGCCTCCAGATAATCCAGCGGACAGTCTTCAGGGATGGCAATACTGACAAATGATTCACGGGCGGTCCCCCCCATGGCGGCAATATCACTCAGGTTTACCGCCAGCGATTTATATCCGAGATCGAACCCGCTAATCGCATTTCGTAAAAAGTGTATTCTTTCAACCAGCAAATCGGTTGTGATCAATGATACCCGGGCGGGGTCTGTCGTAAAGGCAGCTGCGTCATCGCCGATCGCTTTAATGATGCTGTCTGGTCGAATTAAACATCCGCGGCTGATCTTTTTGATAAAGCCGAATTCACCGATTCTTTTTAAGGGCATGGTCTGCGGGCCTCATCGATAATCTGCTTAATTTCAGCGGCTGCGGCCGCGGGATCACCGGCGGCTACGATGGCAGATACCACCGCCACTCCGTCACCGCCGTTTTCTATCACCGCTGCTGAATTTTCCCGATTTAATCCGCCGATAGCGACCAGCGGTAATTTTACCGCCTCTCTAATGGCCCGCAATCCTTCCAGGCCCAGGGGCGGCGCGGTATCGGTCTTGGTCGGTGTGGCGTAAATCGGGCTGACGCCTAAATAGTCCGCACCGCCTTTTTCAGCTTCAATGGCGTCTTCGAGCGACTCGGCGGAAATGCCGGTGATCATGGAATCGCCGACAATTTTTTTGGCGATATCCAACGGCATATCGGTTTGACCGAGATGGACACCATCCGCCTCGATGGCCAGTGCCACGTCCACCCGATCATTGATGATCAGCGGCACGCCCCTGGCCTTGAGAAAATCTTTAATGGTAAAGGCCTGCTCGATAAAATCCAGGGTAGAACAGTCTTTTTCGCGCAGCTGAACGCAGGTGACGCCGCCCTGAACTGCCGCCTTGACGATTTCCAGGGTGGAGCGGCCGCCGGCCAGTTCACGATCGGTGACGAGATACAATGAATAATCTATATTTTGTAATTTCATAATGCTTGCCTAAGGGTTACTCTGCTTCAATTTTACACCCCTTCCTCAGTTCATCCGGCGTAATGGTGTAAAGCGCATCCAACATCTGGATCATGAAACTTCCCGGTGCAGATGCCGATTGACCGGCGACTTCACCGGCCAATCCGAAGAACGCCAGGGCGGTGGCAGTCGCACTGACCGGATCACTGTCGACGGCCAGAAAAGCACCGATGGCAGTCGTTGCGGTGCATCCGGTGCCCGTAACATACCCCATCAAGGGGTGACCGTTTGAGACCCGGACCACCCGTTGACCGTCGGTGATTAAATCGACGGGACCGGTAATTGCCAGGGTCGTCTGCAGTTCTTCAGCCAGTATCCTGGCCGTATCGGCCGCTTCATCGACCGAATGAACCGAATCGACGCCTTTGGTTTTAGAGTCTGCATGTCGTAAAGACAGTATTTCCGAAGCATTGCCTCGGATGACACTGATTTTGGTCTGATCAATTATTCGCTTGGCCGATTGGGTACGCAGCGGTGTTGCGCCGGAGCCCACCGGATCCAGAATTATCGGTGTCTGCAATGCTGAAGCTTTTATACCGGCTTTGACCATGGATGCAATCCAGTCATCTGTCAGGGTGCCGATATTGAGAACCAGGGCTCCGGCAAATGAAACCATATCTTCCACTTCGTTTTGGGCATGGGCCATTACCGGTGAGGCTCCCATGGCCAGCAGTGCGTTGGCCGTGTAATTCATAACGACATAGTTGGTGATATTGTGAATCAGCGGTTTTTTTTCACGCAGCAGCGCCAGATTGTCGGCTGCCATTTCAGATAGAGTAGCCATAATGCCTCCTCGCTGTCTTTACAAGTTTAGAAAATCAATTTTGTAGTGCAGGCCCATATTTATCCAAATAAAAAAGCCGTTTCCAACCGGGGAAACGGCTTTATTAGCAATGCAGACTGTATTCATACTCGTTTCCCTACGCTGGCATTAACCAGGTCAGGTTCGGAGGGTGTGTTCTCAGGCTGATCAAGCCACCCCTAACAAATTGACTTCCAAAACTTAAGAGATGGGAAGCGGAATGTCAAGTGAAATCGAAAGGTATTTCTGACGGATAGTTTGACGCCGGGTTAGGTCTTTGATTTCGGGACGGTGGGTGTGGTTTGTTATTGGACGGAAACGAATGTATTATCATCGGAATCAAGAGTTACTTGACTTGACAGCCATCATTTATGATATTTGTATTTTTGCCATAGTTGGGATTACATCTACATATCGGTAGTTTGGGGCAATTTGTGATATTTTATGATATCAAAGGCTTGAAAGGTGTGGTTTTTTCGCAATTTGGCGTTATACTGAGAGAAAATGGCAATCTTTAGATTTCTTCATATTTAAAATTTGGGGGAATGTATGTCAGAATTATTTGATGCAACAGAAATCAACGGTATGGCTCTATCAAATCGGTTTGTGCGATCTGCCACTTGGGAGGGAATGGCGACGGAGGATGGAGCACCTACTGCCCAGCTTATCGACCTCATGGAAAAGCTTGCTGGAGGTGGAGTTGGATTAATCATTTCAAGCGCCACCTATGTTAGACCTGATGGGCAATCCCATCGAAAAATGCTAGGAATTTATAAGGATGAACTAATTGATAAACATAAAAGAATGACCGAAGCAGTTCATAAACAGGATACGAAGATCGTCATGCAGATTCATCACGGCGGATTTTTTGCAAATTCCAAATTAACAGGTCAAATCCCTCTTGCTCCATCTGAGGTTGAGGACTCCGTTAATTGGAAACTTCCAACCGGGCGCAAAATGTCTACAGTCGGAAAAGAGATGAGCCTGGAAATTATCCAAGATATTATTGAAGCCTTTACAAGTGCCGCTAAAAGGGCAAAAGAATCAGGATTCGACGGTATTCAAATCTTTGCTGGCCATGGATATCTACTTAGTCAATTCCTTTCTCCAGCTTTTAATAAAAGAACAGATGCTTATGGAGGGAGTTTGGAAAACCGGGCAAGGATTGTCATGGAAGTGATGGAGAAGGTGAGAATAGAAGTAGGGCGGGACTACCCTATCTTGGTTAAGATCAATTCAGAGGATTTTCTAAATGAAGGGCTTACGCTCGATGAATCCTTAGGAGTCTGTGCTATGCTTTACGAAGGAGGTGTTGATGCTATTGAATTGAGCGGTGGAATCTGGGTTTCAGGAGACCTCAGACCATCCCGGAAGCAGATCAATTCGCCGGATAAAGAGGCTTATTTCAAAGAAGCTGCTAGAGCATTAAAAGAAAAGGTTAATATACCATTAATACTTGTGGGAGGCATTAGATCTTTTCAAATTGCTGATCTTCTAATTGAGGAAGGTGTAGCGGATTATATCTCTATGTGTAGACCTTTAATCCGGGAACCAGGGTTGATTAAGCAATGGAAAGCAGGCAATCTTACGAAGGCTGCATGTATTTCTTGTAATAAATGCCCTGAACCCGGACATGCCGGAGAAGGTATATACTGCCTGGCGGAAAGAAGGCTTAAAGAAAAAACGAAATAAATTGTGGTGAAAGCTACAGATCCCCAACTAACCGCAGATGAGCCTCAATTGCAGATATCATGCTATGGTATCTGTAGTAAATTCGTGCTTTCAAAATTGAAGATATGTAAACTTATCTTGAATATGGAAACCTCCAAAAATCTTTCATCATATGGTCAATCGAAGTTTTATCTTGCCTTCCAATCCTGTCAATTCAAGTATTGATCAGGGCATGCGATAATTTTATATCTCATTGGTATCCGTATAAATTCCTACCGGAAAATCGTTTATTTCATTCTGAACAAAGAGAATAGAACAGAAAAAAATGCGCAGCATATAATAATTAATCCGCGGGACTTTCAAACAAGCAGAAGCTTCAGTTCTCAAGGAACAATTTACAGCCCTAGTGTGCTAATTTTCAGGGCGGACTAATTAATTTCAATGGTTTTAAAGGCTTTTTTCACCTCAACCACCGGGTCATCGTTGTCAATCCACTGGCTGGCGTAATTTAAGCAATTGCAGATGAACGTGGTGTTTTCGTATTTTACCTGTCGTCGATAATGGACATGGCCGCTGATCGAATATTTCACGGCGTACTTTAAGGCCAGTTCACCGTATTGTTGACTGCCTAAAAAGGCATTCAGGTAATGCCACATTTTATCCGGGGGCTGTACGGTAAAATCAATGACCGGCAGCACATGCGTAACCAGAATTATGCTCTTGTGTTTGCAGCTATCCAGCTGTTTTTCAAGCTTGCGATAAAAATACTGATGCATCTCGATGGTCGATTTTCCCCATACGGCTTTAATCTTATCCTGCCACAGCCGGCCATTGATTTCCATACGGTCATATTCAGCGATGGTGTAATCCGGGCTGCCAAAGGAATAATCATACCAGCCAAGATCCCCGATTGCCACCCATTGATCCGTCAACTCGACAGGCCCTCTGACAAGGTTGCCGGTAAACTTCGCCAGGCCGTGATAGGTTTGCCAGGCCGTTTTATCGGGGTGTTTCTCATTCCAGATGTCATGATTGCCCGGAACAAAAAGACAGCGTACTCCTGCCGCCGCTTCAAGTTGATGGAGAAATCGAAGGGTGACCTCGAAGTCATTGGCCACGTCACCGGCGATAATCATGATCGCCACATTATGTTCTTTAATTGCCGCCACAATTCCCTGCAGCAATCGTTGGGGATCGGAACCTTCAAGATCGACATGGATGTCGGATAGGATGCCAATTTTCAAGTTACACTCCTTTCTGCCGGAAGCCAGATGTCAGAAGACAGATAACAGATACCGGATCTATTGAATTCGGAATGCTGAATGCGGAAGTCGGAAACTATTCCAGTTTGAATATTGGATTGCAGCTTTAAATTAGCAGATCATTTTGCTCAGCCTTTTAAAATAGACCGTTCGACCCAGTCATTTGACCCTGAGGCTCTCGAAGGGAGGCTCAAGACGGGCAGAATACATTCCTTCGAAATTCGTTATTCGTTATTCGATATTCTGCGGTTCTCTTTTCCCTGAGCATTACACCCCATAACTATGTTTATCCTTCCGGCATCTGGTATCTGGTATCGAGCATCCTGTATCCAGCACCCAGTCACAACTTCGGATTCAGCTTTTCCGCCAGGGTATCGCCCAGGATATTAAAGCATAGTACCGTCAATGCCAGTGCCAGACCGGGATAAATTGCCATCCAGGGCGCCAATACCAGATAGTTGCGGGCGTCCTTGAGCATCAGCCCCCAGCTGGGATCCGGCGGCTGAGAACCCAGCCCTAAATATGAGAGGGACGCTTCGATGACGATGGTCAGTGCAAATGTAATGGAGCATTGAACGATGACTTTGCCCAGCAGGTTGGGAATGATATGTTTATACACCGTTTTTACGATCGGGCTGCCCAGTGACCGTGACGCTTCGACATAGGCCTCGGTTTTGATGGCCAGGGTTTCCGCCCGAACCAGACGGGCAAAAACAGGGCTGAAAATAATACCAATGGCCAGCATGACCTGCAGCAGGCCGTAGCCCAGAAAAGACACCACGGTGATGGCCAGCAATATTGTCGGAAACGACAGCAGGCTGTCCATCAGCAGCATTAATAAGTTGTCGACCCAACCTTCGGTCAAACCGGCTGCCAACCCGACGATCGAGCCGATAATTACGGCGATTGTGACGGCAACAATACCCACCAGCAGGGCGGACCTGGAGCCGTAAATTATGCGGCTCAGAATGTCTCTGCCAAAATTGTCGGTTCCCAGAAGGTGCTGACCGTCGGGTGATTTAAAACGCTGCTCCAGGTTCTGGACGGTTGGATGGTAAGGTGCCATCAGGGGAGCTGCCGTGGCGGCAACTCCCAGGATCACCAGAAATAAAATCGAAAGATAGGATATGATGTTGCGTTGAGTATGCATAAGCGTTGCATTCCCGAAAGCTACCCCTAAACCGGACAAGGCGGAATTGAAGATTGCAAATTGATTCACCATACAAGGCGGAGTGGATGTCGCTACGCTCCGTCATTTTTAAAATCGAAAGAGTACCTTAAATATTCAATATTCAATCGAAAATATTCAATTCACCGTGGTCCATCTGAAATCAAATGTGTCCAGTTTGGGTGTCATTCTAAAGTCTGAGACATTTTTTCTGACCGCGGTATGGCGGTATGATGACCCCAGGTACATGAACGGGACTTCATTGGCCATAAGTTCCAATACTTCGTCATAAAGCCGCTTTCTATTTTCAAACCCGGACACTTTGCGGGCCTGACCGATCAGTTCGGCGGCGCGGGGATTGATCCATTTGACATAGCGGCTTTTGGTACCATAGCTGCCCAGGGTGCCGTCCGGGTCAAGTTTTCCGGTGTGGTCAATAACGGTCAGGTCGTATTTGCCACCGCGATACACGTCACTGATCCAGGTCGACCAATCCACCAGTTTGATTTTCACGTTCAGTCCGACTTTGGTCAGCATGTCCTGGTACATTTCACCGGCTTTGACATGTATTTCGTAATTCTGCGGCAAAAACAGCTCAAAAACCGTATCCTGCCCGACGCCGGCCTCTGCCAGCAGCTTTTTAGCCTTCTCCGGATTATAGGGATAAAGCGAGGCGAAATCCCTGTAATAGGCATTGCTGTAATCCATGAACGTGCCAATCGGTTTGCCGCCGCCGTAAGCCACATCCAGCACTTTCTGCTTGTCAATGGCATGGTTTAAGGCCTGGCGTACCCGGACATCCTGCAATACGGGGTTGCTGCAATTGATGGACATAACCAGAATCAGCGCTGTCATGGATTTATCGATTTTGACATCCTTGCTGGCCTCCAGGATGGGCAAATCATCCTTGTCAATGAGATAGGCCACATCAATCTGTCCGGATATCAGGCCCTGAACCGAAATGGACCGTTCCGGGATGATGTGCATGATAATCTGATCCAGCTTCGGATGCCCTTTTATCCAGTATTTCTCATTTTTGTCCAGTATGATTCGACTGTCCCGGATCCAATTTTTTAGCACAAACGGTCCGGTTCCGACCGGTTGGTTGCCAAAATCGTGCCCGGCCTCGATCAAGCTCTTGGGCAAAATGGCTCCCCAGCCCGACGCCAGGGTCGCCAGCAAAGGTGAGGAGGGCTCTTTTAACTTGAAGATGACGGTAAAATCGTCGGCAGCTTCAATCGCAGTAATGGAGCGAAATTCTTTTGCTTTGGGCGAGGCGGTGGCTTTGTCCATGACTCTGTCGAAAGTCGCTTTGACATCATGCGCCGTGAATGTATCGCCATTGTGAAAAACAACCCCCTTTTTTAGAAAAAACGTCCAGGTCAGTGCATCCTCGGAAACCTGCCACCGATCTGCCAGGGCCGGCACCAGTTTTCCGCTCATATCCGGTTCCGCCAGCGTGTCATATACTGATTTAATGGTCTGGAAGGTAAGCGTGCCCGAAGTTTTGTGGGGATCCAGGGTATCCGGGTTGCCCGCCAACGCAAAGTTTAATGTTTTGGCTTGCGCCGGGGCAGGGTTGATCATGACTGCGGTCCCCAGCAAGAGCGTCAGTACCAGGCATCCAAAAAAATAGATTGATTTTTTCATGATTTCCTCCTTTTAGATATAGGTTCAAGGGTTCAGGGTTCAGCGCTGTAGCTGGCCGCTGAAGTAGCCAGATTGATCGAAAAAGAGACTCCAGCATAGCGGCGTCTCACCCGAGGATAAAAAAGCGAATATCGAATGTCGAAGGCAGGAATTCTATCGATTATGATGAATTCAAAAGACAGAGCGCAGCGATTCTATCCTTCGAAATTCTGCGGTTCGATATTCTGCTGTTCTGCGGTTCGCTGTTCAACCCTGCCGCTGAAGGCGGACAGGTCTCTGAACCCAGAACCTTTTAACCATCGCCTTTCTTACGCCTTAAAACAGGCGACCCGGTGTCCGGCTGTTATTTCTACTAAAACAGGTTCTTCTTCGCTACATTCTCGATCACCGATGGGGCACTCATCGGCATAGGGACAGCCGGCAAGGGACCTTGCTGCTTTAAGCCCTCCGGAACTTACCGGCCCTGAATCATCATCTTCTTCAATGTCCGTTTGTTTTCCCGGCACCGATGAAAAAAGCTTGCGCGTATAAGGGTGGCAGGGATTTCTCATAATCTGATCGGCTGATGCCAACTCCACCAGCCGTCCCTGATACATTACACCCAGTCGATCACTGAAATAAACCACCAGATTCAAATCATGTGAAATAAACAGATATGTCAGCGCCAGCTCTTTTTTGAGATCCAGCAGAAGGTTGATGATTTGGGCCTGGATCGAGACATCGAGGTTTGAAACCGGTTCATCCAGGACCAGGAAATCAGGCTCCATGCACAATGCCCGCGCGATGACGATTCGCTGTTTTTGACCGCCCGAAAATTCATGGGGAAATCGAGAGCGGTGGGCTGATGCAATTCCTACCAGACCCAGCAGGCGTCTAATGCGCCTGTCGCGCTCTACCGCAGGAAATCCGCGGTTAACCAGTCCTTCTGCCAGACTAGCGTCAATTCGCATTTTAGGGTTCAGGGCACTGTTGGGATCCTGAAAGACAATTTGCATTCTTTTACGGAAAGATCTGAGTTGGCGGGATGATAGGTTATCCAGTGATACTCCGTCAACCCTGATTTCACCGGATGTTGGTGGATCAAGGTACAGGATCGATCTTACCAGCGTGGTTTTACCACAGCCCGATTCTCCCACCAGGCCGAACACCGTATTGCGGTCGATGTTGAAACTGACGCGGTCGACTGCCCGCAGGGCGGGTTTGCGGCGATTCAGCAAGCCCCGTCCGTAAAAGTCCTTTACCAGATTTTTTATCTCTATGAATCGATCCATTTCTTGCCGATCAAAAAACAGGCGGCCGTGTGGCCGTCTCCATAACCGATATCCGGGGGTATCTCAGCACGGCATACATCTTCTGTCAGGGGACAGCGTGGATGAAAACTGCACCCGGCGGGAATATTCTCCGCATCGGGCACGTTTCCCGGAATGGCCCGTAAGCGCCCGCCGCGTTTGGCTGCATCCGGAATCGATAATAAAAGCAATTTGGTATAAGGATGCAAAGGATTTTCAAATAATTGGTTTTTGGTGGCCGACTCGATGATCTTACCGGCATAGATGACCGACACTCTATCCGCAATATCTTTGACGACACCGAGGTCGTGGGAAATGAACAGGATCCCCATGCCGAACCTGTCCTTGAGTTTGAGAAGCAATCTCAAAATCTGCAGCTGGAGTGTTACATCCAGAGCAGTGGTCGGCTCATCGGCAATTAACAAAGCCGGATGACAGGAAATTGCCATGGCAATCATGGCCCGCTGCTTCATTCCGCCGGATAGTTCATGGGGATAACTGCTCAAAACACGCCTGTTTTTACCCAGACCAACCAGACTCAATAGTTCCAGGGCCTTTTCGGTGGCAGCCTTTTTCTTCATTTGAAAGTGCAAAATCAGTGATTCGGTTATCTGTTCGCCGATTTTATAGGCGGGATTAAGATATTTGCCGGGCTCCTGGAAGATCATCCCGATATCTTTGCCCCGCACTTTGCGCCGCTGGTTTTCAGTAAGCTGCAGCAGATCCCGGTTCTGGAAAATAGCTTTACCGCGATTCACCCTGCCGGGCGGAATGGCTAAAAGTCCCATGATGCACATGGACGTCACCGTTTTGCCGGAACCCGACTCGCCAACCAGGGCGTGGGTTTCAGCGGGACGCAGGCTAATATTGAATCCCCGCAAGGCATGGGCCGGGCCCTGCCGCGCTTCGAAACTGACATCCAGATCCTGAATGTCAAGCAGATATTCGTTTTCAGCCACCGCTAATTACTCCGTGATAAAAATAGCCATCGTAATCCCAATCAGCCGAGCTTTGCAGTTAACCATGTAAAAATTAAAACTAAAAGAAAAATATGCGAAGCATAAAGTAATTAAGCCGCCGGCGATTAGGCCTAACAAGCTGCTTCAATTGCCAATAGCGATCTATAGCTCTGAAATCGTTCCTTTTTTCAGGGCGGATTAATTAGCTGATCCTTATTTTGGGATTCAAAACACTGTACAACATATCAACTATAAAATTGATCAGGGAAAAGACAAATGCCACGAAAACAACTCCGCCCTGTATCAACGGAAAGTCTCTCTGATAGACGCCGAACAGAAAAAGCCTTCCCAGGCCTGGTAATGAAAAAACCTGTTCAATGATAATGGCCCCTCCCAGCATATAGCCGAGTTGGATACCACCGATCGTAATGATCGGCAGCAGCGCATTTTTTAGGGCGTGCTTGTAGTAGACCATGCGATTGGTCAGCCCCTTGGATCTGGCGGTTACTACGTATTCCTTGCTGAGTTCTTCCGTCATGGATGCCCTGGTCAGGCGTAGAAGTACGGCCGCCCTTGCAATCCCCAAGGATATCGCCGGCAGGATCAGATGCATAATGGTGCCGGAGCCAAACAGGGGGAAAATTTTGATTTTAACAGAAAACAAAAGAAGCAACAGAATGCCCAGCCAAAAACTCGGCACGGCCATTCCAATCTGGGAAAAAGCCATGCCCAGATAATCCCAAAATGACCATCTCTTAACCGCAGAAATCACGCCCAGGGGAATCGCAATAATAATTGAAATAACAATGCCCATCAGGGCCAGAGACAAAGTCAGCGGGAAGCGCTCTAATACCAGGCGGGTGACCGGTTGACCGGAAATCATGGAATCGCCGAAATCAAAGCGAATAACATCCCAGATCCAGTTGACGTACTGGGATAGCATCGGCTCATCGGTTCCCAGCTTGGCCCGGATGGCATCGATGTCTGATTGCGACGCATCAATGCCTGCAATCACCAGGGCCGGGTCGCCCGGAATTACCCGGATTACAACAAACACGATCGTCGATATCAGTAAAACCGTCAAGATCAAGCGGCCGAATCTTCTGAGAGCGAAAAGTAAAATTTATCATTCCTTTCTAACCGTGAATGAAACCTGTCTCAGGCGAAATCCTTATTAATGATTATTTACTTATAATTTCCAGCACTTGCCGGTTGTCGCCAGTTCGACAGGGCCATTATATTTTTTGCGGGCCTGTTCAACCAGCATGCTGTGATTGCCAAAATGCGGCAAATGCGTCAATACCAAGTGTCGGACGGCGGCGGCAGCTGCGATATGGCCTGTCTCACCGGCAGTCAAATGCCCGGGTATCCGTCCCTGGTATTCATCGTATAGACTCGATTCACAGAGCAGCAAGTCGGCCCCATGAGCGAATTGCACCAGGTCATCAGTGTATCCGGTGTCTGAAATATATACCAAGGCAAGGTCGTTTTCCTCAATCCGCATTGAATAGCACGGATCCGGATGAATATTGCGGCAGAACGTAAATTTTAAGGGACCCAGTTGCAAGTTCGTCCGCTTGTCAAAGGCGTATCCTGTGCTGTATTGTAAATAATTTAAAACATCGAAATTTTTATCTTCAGCGTGTCCGTAAATCTTCAGGGGCTGTTTTCGCTGACCCAGATCCATTAAAATTCTGGATGCATATTGCAAACACCCTAAATCCGCCACATGGTCCGAATGATAATGAGACAGGACGACCGCGTCGATAGTCTGCAGGGCCGTATATTTTTGCAGCTGAGCCAACACGCCTGATCCGCAATCGATGAGAGCAGAGAAACCTTCAGACTCCAATAGATAGCCCGAGGTCGCCTCGCCGGCATTCGGATAAGCCCCCCACCAGCCGATTGTGGTAATTTTCATAGTCAAGACTCGACTCCGGTAATATTCGGAGGTTTTCAATTTCTATATGAAAAAATGGAACAAATTAGAAGGATGAAAGAAGCCACGAATCAACACGAATTTTCACGAAATTGTTTTTGAAAGAACCCCGTTTCTGATTATATTCTTAATTCGTGGTTATTCGTGTCAATTCGTGGCTAACTAATTTATAAAAGGCCATAATCATACAAAATGAATAATCACCTCTAACCAATCCGTTGATCGTGCTGATACTTTAAAGCTGCGCCGTAAGCTGTGGCAAATCCCGGATTAGCCGGATACAGAAACCGGGTTTGATACAGCTTCCCGACCAGGTTCAAAATTTGCCGGATGTAGGGGCTGTGGGCAACCTTGCCGACCATTACGATATTTTCGCGGCAATTTAACTCCCGGGCACAAATTGAGGAAATAATACCAACCGTTTCTCCCACCAGGCGCAAAATACCAGCCGCCAGATCTTCAGTTTTTTTTGACTTGACCGATGCGAAATTGCTTGCCGTCATGTCCGCACCCAAAAAACTGATTTCTTCATATCCCAGATCCGAAATGGTCAGATTAAGGTTTGATGCACTGCCCTGCATGGCCAGTGCGTCTAGTTGCAGCGGATCCTCTATGCCGCATATCAGAGAAGCTAACCCTTTGATGGTGCCGCCGCCGACACCGGAGCCGCCGACATGCTTGGCACTGTTATTAATGAAATGAACAACTGCAGTACCGGTGCCCATACTCACGACAACGCAATTGCTGCTATTCACCAGCGCCGCCCCCCCAAATCCGATGGCGTCAATTTCAGCAATGATGTTGATGCGCTCCTGCATGGCAGCGGGCATACCGGTCGCACAACCCGAGAATACGATATGGTCCGAATGATATTTGGTATTCAAATGCGCATAGGAGGAACTGATGGCTTGCCAACTTCGATTTTCAAGACTGAATGTTTCTTTCAAACGACCGGATTCAACCATCGCAAAATCCGTGAAAGTAGCTCCGCGATCAATACTGATGATTGGCGTATCAGGATTGCTTGCCATATTATTTTTGTTCCTTGAATTCAGGGATTAAGTTAAAAAGATCGGACAAGTGACCGATCACCGGACAATCTTCAATCTCTTCCACGCCCAGTTTCCCAAAGCGATTGATAATCAAAGCCGGCATGCCGACCTTGCGACTGCCAAGGGCATCGTCATAGTAATTGTCTCCGATATAGATGCAGTCCCGGGCCGGTACAGCTGCTTTTTGCAAAGCGATATCAAAGATGCGGGGATCCGGTTTTATGCAGTCCACCTCGCACGAAATAACCAGGTGGTCAAAAAAATCGATCAGTCCGGTTGCGGACAGGATATCCCGCGCCGTGCAATCCCAGTTGGAAATAACGCCCAGCCCAACCGAATTTTGCCTTAGTTCAGCCAGTACTTCTTTTACGCCATCAAACGGCAGCCAGTAGTTATCGATGCTCTTTTTTATTTCATCCCAGCATAAATCCAGTTCACAAACATTCAGACTCAATCCCAAACGGTAGTTCATGATGCCCAGATACGACGGCATGAAGACTTCTCTTGCTTTTAGAAAAAGGCCCGGATATTCCCGCATGAAAAGTTTATCCGTTAAATGAAATTCCCGTTCAATGTCATCCAGCGGAACCTCATGGCCTAATTTCTTTAACGCCTGTTGATAGGTGACTTCGCGCTGCATGTAAAGCAGTGTATAACCAATATCAAACCACACAAACGATACTGTCAAAATTTACCTCCTATTTAACCGAAACCACCGGACAGGGCGCATTCAGGATTACATATTGAGCGGTGGAGCCGAAAAGCAGTTTGCCGACTTTTGATCGCCGACGTACGCCGATAATGATTTCGTCAGCTTTATTTTCTTCGGCCAGTAGAACCAGATCCTCACCGGCTTGAAATCCGCGAACCGATAGAACCGATTCACACGGGATTTGACTGTCCAGCAGCCGGTTCTTTTCATGTTCGATATTATTTTCGGCGATCTCGAAATCTTTGCGCGGCACTTCAGGCCCACCGACCATCGAGTGTGCGATAATAATTTCAGCCTTGAACGTCTTTGCATGTTGTTCGGCCAGAGATACGGCTTCCTTGGAAACATTGGAACCGTCATATCCTACTAGTATTTTCATTGTTACCTCCTTGCCTCAGAAATCCAGGCATAGTTGAATCGTTAACTGGTTGAATAAGTTTATAATAATCGATTTTTAGAGACCAAGATCCTCATTTATCAACACAACCTTGACCCTTCCTTTTGGAAAAGATTTTTCAGTGATGGTCCACGTGTTGCAGATTCGATCCGGACTTTCGCACTCTTGGCAATAGGACGTCTTGGCACAGGGTGTTTTTTTGTCCAGCCGCATCGAGTTGGCCGGGGCGACATAATTTTTAATCCGGTACATGGCTTCATCCAAATCAGCAACGAGTTTGTTGCGACCGACCAGTATGATCACCCATTTGGGGCCGAAGGTCAGGGCACAGATACGGTTGCCGATCATATCCAGGTTCACCAGTTGGCCGGTCTCCGTTATCGCATTTGTGCCGGTGATAAATAGATCGACCAGCAGGGCCTGTCTGCGCCGTTCAAGTATTTGGTCACTGGAACCGCTTTTATCAAAGGTATCCAGCACCTCAATCTCTTTATTATCTTTTAATCGGTCATACAGTCCGGCGGCAGCTAGAAAGGTCATGGACCCGCCCCATGATATGGAATTGGCATTCAATTTGGGTATGATGTCATCCAGTACGATTTTACTGGCCGCTTGACGATCGTCTGCCAGGTAGACCTCGAAGTTATTTGATTCCAGAGCGGTTTTCAGATCAACCAGCCGCAGCTTCCAGTAATTTTCAATCGGTTTGTCCATGCTTGCCTCCCGGGTTTTGTGTGGTGCCAAATTAGATTTGCCAAACTAGAATTGACGGTCTCGTAAAAAGTCCGAAAAGAACCGATTTTCAAATTTCACACTTGATAATTTCTATAAGTTATGAGATCGAAATTTGAGGATTCTGACTTTTTACGAGTCCATCAGAATTGCTTTCTTAATAATTTTAGGATCTGACACAAAACTCTGTATCTAATTCAAGTTCGTTTGAGAATCAACCTTAATAACCACCAACGTCACATCGTCTTCATTTTCCAGCGGATGGCAGAACTCATCGATTTCGTCAAACACCGCCTGCAGGATCTCTATGGCTGATTTCGCGGCATGGGTGCGGATAACCTTGCGGAACCTTTCTTTGCCGAACATTTGTCCCTCGGTGTTTTGGGATTCCCAGATCCCATCGGTGCCGATTAAAATGATTTGACCCGGCGCAAGCTTGCGTTGGGATTCCTGATAGCCTGCCTTCTCAGAGACACCTAACGGCAGTGCGCGTCCGGTGAGTTCTACAAAGCTTCCGCTACGTTGGTCAAACATGACCGCCGGATCATGACCGGCATTGACCCAGCGGATGGTTTTGATTTGACTGTCGATTTCACATAAAAACAGGGTCATAAAACGGCCGGAGTCCTCCACATCCATCGATATCTGGCGATTGACATCGCCTACAATCTGGTTGAGGTTGCCGGCTCTTGAGGCCCGCTGACGGATGAAAGCCCGCGCCGTGGTCATTAACAGGGCCGAGGCAACTCCATGATCTGAAACGTCACCGACCACGATTTTAACCTTTCTTGACCCGTCTTTGCCGGCCGTCAAATAATCAAAGTAATCTCCGCCGGTTTCTTCGCAATAAATACTTTGGCCGGCAATATCCAGGCCTTTGATTTCGGGTGCATGGCGCGGCAGCAGGTGCTGTTGAACCTCCTGGGCGATACCCAGCGATTGGCGAATGCGGTCGCGCTCCTTGAGACCCTCGGTCATCTCATTGATCACGTCTCCCGTATAACCGATTTCATCGTTGCTGGTAACCTGAACTTTTTTGTCGAACCGGCCGTTCCTGACTCCTTGCAAAGTTTGGATGATTTCTCTTAAGGGCAGGGTTAAATTTCGGCTCACGAGCCCGGTCAGAAAGATTCCGATAGCTATGAAAAGCAACGAATTGATAATGATAGCGGAACCGACCAGATCCATAGTGACGAGGGGATCCGTATATTTGCTGGCAATACGTTGGATAAAAAGAATTATCGAAATTAATGGAATCAAATTGCAGGCTACCAGAAGGGCGGCCAGTCGTGTGCGAATCCGGATCCGCAGCGTTCGCGGTATAGCATATAAGCCGCCGTCCGGGAAAAAGTGAGGGGTCATCCTTTTTTGGGAAACATGCTCCAACATGAAAAACGCAACCGTCACGGTGATCAAACCGATACTCAAACCATGTACGATTGATCTTTGAATTACATATGGGCCGGCATCCACGAGCCAGAACATCACCGGGTAGATTATCGTTGACAACATCCACATGCTGAAATCCAAAGTGATCGCGACAAAAGGTTCATTAAGGACTCTTCTACGAGCCGTGCTGGCTAAATTCTGCGATACGGTGGTATTGCTGTATTTCGCTGTTAAATATCGCCTGATCGGCCTTTCGTAAAAATAGGTGGTGATTCCGACAAACAAAAATGCAAATGGCGTAAAGATCGTATCGATAAAGTCGACAACCGGGTTCTGAAAAACGTCGGTCGGTAATGGAGATTCGCCTATATCTATCAGAAATTTAACCAAAAAAACACCGATGAAGTTGGCCAGGCAATTCGCAATCAGCATCTCGTTTTTCAGATGGAGCAGCATTCTTTTTGTCATGATTTGGATCTCCCGTATGGAGAGTAATCTAATTACGGCAGGCCAGGATAGCAAGGGCAATTTCAAACACGCTGGCGCCGCTACATAGAGGTGTACTTGGAAGAAGTGCTGTGATATAGGGATTGAAAATTATAATGAGCACCTTATATTGCATTAGAATGTGTTACCTGAATTTTGCACGAGTCGGAGGCGTTCATATGCAAGATTCAGGTGTTTTTCTTCAGAGGGAATATTAAATGAAATTTAAAAGTGTCGAGCATGTCAAAACCGAGCTGCAGAAGGCCGATTATATCTGCTCTAAGATTATTGCGACGGTTGTCTTCTTAGCCCAGGCTACTCAGAAACCGGTATTGGTGGAAGGACCTGCCGGTGTCGGCAAGACGGAGCTGTCCAAGGCCGTTGCCCGAAGCCTGGATCGCAAACTGATCCGACTGCAATGCTATGAGGGGCTGGATGAAGCCAAAGCCCTTTATGAATGGGAGTATGCCAAACAACTGCTATATACCCAGATGGTGAAAGGAAAAATCGACGATGTCGTTACGGGGGCAACTTCACTGTCGGAGGCCGTCGATCGGATCGCCTGCCAGGAAGATGCTTTTTTCTCGGAACGCTTTCTTCAACCCCGTCCTCTTTTGCAGGCCATCGGCTCTGACCATCCGGTCGTGCTTCTGATAGATGAAGTCGATAAATCCGATCCTGAGTTTGAAGCATTCTTATTGGAGGTCCTAAGTGATTTTCAGGTCTCGATTCCGGAACTGGGGACCCGCAAAGCAACCAATATACCCTTTGTATTTTTAACCTCCAATGATTCCCGGGACATGAGTGATGCACTCAAAAGAAGATGCATCCATCTTTACATTGATTACCCGGAGCGTGACCTGGAGTTGGAAATTGTAAAACTGAAGATCCCCGCTATTAAGGATCATTTGGCCGAACGCCTGGTGGTCGCCATTCGCAAAATTCGGGACCTGGATCTAAAAAAGAAGCCCTGTATCTCAGAGACCCTGGACTGGGCCCAATCCCTGATTGCCTTGCAGGTTGAAGATTTAAAGCCTGAGGTGGTCATCGACACCCTGAATGTTATCTGCAAATACAGAACCGATGTAGTGCAGGTAACAGAGAAGATCGAGAAGATAGTAGAAATGCCTAAAATTCAGATCTCGTAGCTTACTCTTAAAATGAGTCAACTTTTTTGGACACGATCTATGGCCATTTGCGCCGAATTGAGGGATTGGGGGATTAAAGAACAATGCTGCACCACAATTTTAGGCACTTTAGGAATTTTAGCGCATTTTAGGCAATTCTTCTTATGGTCAACCTCATACTCAAATTCGTCGCCATCTCCCGTGCTGCGGGGCTGAGGGTTTCGACTTCCGAAGTCCTCGATTGCCTCAATCAGCTGGAATTGGTCGACATAATAGATGAACCTCAGTTTGGCGCGGTGCTGCGCGCCAATTTCGCTAAAAGCCGTCGGGAGCAATTCCACTTCAACCGCCTGTATGATCTGTTTTTCCATGAACTGCGTCAGGAGTCGAATATTACGCACGCCGACCCGCTTGCCGACCGGATCCAAGATACCCTTCAGGCCTTAAGCCCTGAACAAAATGGAAATGCTGCCCGGCAGGCCGTGCTTGATTTTTTAGGGGGTGATCCCCAGCCGTTTCTCGAACAAATGCAGCAGGGTTTGCTTGAGGGTGACGGAAAAGGCGGCGGCATGGGGTCGAATCTGGGGCCTATGGTTCAGCGCCTCGAAATGATGCTGCAGATTAATGCGCTGGAAGACGCGCTGGCTCAATTTTTAATCGATCAGCGCGATCGCATGCACTGGGAAACTCGCCGGGATCTCAAAGAACTCTTCGATGCCCGACTGGATAGCACCCGTCGACTCCTTACCCGGCAACCCCGGCCTTTTGACGATGACAGTCAGATAACTACCTCCTATCAACAGCACCTGGATCGGTTGGGCGAAGTCCATTTTGCTTCTTTAAGCAAAAAAGAAGTGGAAACGATGCGCGCGGTGATCGAACAACTCGTTCGCAAATTAAAGGATACCGCCAGCCGGCGCTATGCCGTCAAAAACAGGGGCTCGCTGGATGTTAAGAAAACCTTGCGTCGGGCGGCCGCCTATCAGGGTATTCCCCTGGAGCTTTTTTTTCGCAACCGCCCGCCTCGCAAAACCAAAATCGTTACTCTGTGTGATGTCTCAGGTTCTGTCTGGTCAGCGGCCAGATTCATGCTCAATATGCTGTATTCCCTGCAGGAGTGCTTCACCCAGGTTCGCAGTTTCGTTTTTGTAGCCGGCCTGGAAGAAGTGACCAAAATTTTCGAGGACTGTGAGATTAATCAGGCGATTGAAAAAGTACTGAAAGAGGCAAATATCGAATACAATGCCGCCACCGATTATGGTCTGACGTTACGCCAGTTTAATAAGCGCTATATGGATATCCTCAACAAAAAGACCACTTTGATTGTCATCGGCGACGGCCGAACCAACTATGGAAACCCCGAGGATCAGATTCTGGAGGAGATGCGGCAACGGTCGCGCCGTGTTATCTGGCTGAACCCGGAAACTCAATATTTCTGGTACACGGGCGACAGCGAGATGCGCACCTATCAGGCCTGCTGTGACGAAGTGCGACCCTGCCAGAACCTCAACCAGCTGCTGGATTTTATTAAATCGCTGGTATTGTGAACAGCAAGAAGACAGAAGTCAGAGGACAGAAGACAGAGGACAAAAAAATGAATTCGGAAGCGGGAATGCGAAAGTCGGGTGGCTATATTACCTGTTTAAGGCGGGCGTTACAATTGAAATTCATCACCCAGATAGGCCTGGCATACGGCTTCGCTGGCGGCTATTTGATCAGGGGGACCGGATTCGAGAACCTGGCCGTCTACCAATATATACGCATTGTCACAGGCCCCTAAAGTTTCTCTCACATTGTGATCGGAGATGAGGATACCAATACCTCGCCGCTTGAGATGGATGATAATATTTTTAATATCATTGACGGCCAACGGGTCGATGCCGGCAAAGGGCTCATCGAGAAGTATGAAAGAAGGGTTGGTTGCCAGGGCACGCGATATTTCAAGACGGCGTTTTTCGCCGCCTGACAAAACACTTGCCTTCTGTTTCTGCAGGTGTTTTATGCCCAACTCTTCCAGCAGCATATCGGCACGCTCCGCACGTTCGGTCGCATCTATGGGTAGAATTTCCAATATTGCCATCAGATTTTGTTTGACAGTCAGTTTACGGAATATTGAAGTCTCCTGGGGCAGATAGCCGACACCTCTGCGGGCTCTCTGATACATGGGAAAATCGGTAATATTCTCCTCGTCAAGCAGGACCCGGCCGTCATCAGGTCTAACCAATCCGATGCACATATAAAAGGTTGTGGTTTTTCCAGCCCCGTTGGGGCCCAGAAGCCCGACCACTTCGCCGCTTTTGACGTCCAGGCTGACCGAATTGACCACCCGTCTGCCGGAATACGATTTTACCAGATCTTTCAGATACAAGGTTGTCATGTGGTACGTTATTCCTTTAAATTTAAGATAATTACGTATACTACCACAAATATAAGACAAAGCCAATGGCATAATATAGGGGTGATGGTGATGGTTTCAAGGTTGCCGGGAGCGAAATAATTAATATCGCTCTTGTTTTCGCGGCAGGCTAACCTCAAAGTAATTGTGTCTATCATGGATGATCCAAGATTACCTCTCGCAAAGCCACAAGGGTGCCGAGTGTATCGCTATCTTTCCTTGCGTCTTGGCGTCTTGCGTGAGAATTTAAGATTGCCGCCTGAATGGTATGATTTAAAAAGCGATGGTTGCATGAATGACTTAGACCTGGTTTCCCGGTTTCCGGATTGACAGCTTTATCGCATTTTCATATAGTCGGCAGTCTAAGCAAAGGAAACTATGCTGAGTATTGATACCGACCCACAAGAATTTGTCCACCCCAGACTCGGTCGGCAAGTAACGGCGATCGGCGGGCATTATGTTTTCGGCAAAGAGATTCGCCTGCCTTACAATGGCCGGGAGATTCTGTATTTTGTCGGTTATGCCGTTCTGGACTCCACCTGTTGCGGAGTCGGCGGATGCGCCTATGTGCTTGTAGCGGGATACATCCGGCAGTGGAAATATAAAAAGAATCACAACGATGGCCCGGTTTCACTGGTGGAGCCGATTAATGATCAGACAGTTCAGAAGCAAATTCGGAATTTGATTCAAAAAAAGGAGATGGTGTTTCAGGTGACATTCAACTAATAACCCAAACAGATATAGAACCTGAAAAACAGTGAAAGTATTATTTTCCAAGCTTCGAATCGAAAGTTCTTTGGAGGTATGGATGGAAGCACGCAAGATAAACGGAATTGGCTACATGGCTGCAAAATGGCCGCTGGATCCGTCCCAAGCGACCATTGTGTTCATTCATGGTGCGGGAGGGACGGGGGCTTTCTGGCAGGCCCAGGTTGAGGGGCTGGCGGACCGGGCCAATACGATCGCCATCGATCTGCCCGGGCACGGCTCCAGCGACGACGGCGGCAACGATAGAATTGAAGATTATACCCGTGCGGTGACTGATTTAATCAGCGCCATAAACGCCCCGCGGCCAATTCCGTGCGGATTAAGCTTAGGTGGGGCTGTTGCCCAGCAGCTTTTGTTAGATTCCCCGGGCCTATTCAAGGCTGGTATATTTATCAGTACCGGATCAAAGCTCAAGGTTGCGCCGGAAATTCTCGAGACCATCGGGAAAAATATAAACAGCTTTGTGGATATGATGGTTAAATTGGCTACTTCCAAGGTAACCGATCCAGACCGGGTAAAGAGCTTTAAAGATGATACAGCGCGCTGCAAACCTGAGGTTTTGATGCAAGATTTTCGAGCATGCGACAGTTTCGACGTGATGCAGCGGGTGGGGTCAATCACGGTACCCGTTCTCGTGGTGTCAGCTGAAGACGACCAGGTAACGCCACCGAAATACGGTGATTTTCTGGAACATTCGATTGCGAAAGCGAGCCGGGTCCACATCCTGGAAGCCGGACATATCGTGCCGATGGAAAAGCCCGAGGAGGTCAACAACGCTATTATAGAATTTCTGGACCGGGCCGGACTGTAATATACCCTAACATGACATAAATTCTTGTCATCTAGCCTGGCCGTTATGTCTGAGATCGTTGCTTTTTCCGGGCAGATGCTGGATGCTTGATACTCGATGCTGGATGCTTGATACTCGATGCTGGATGCTTGATACTCGATGCTGGATGCTTGATACTCGATGCTGGATATCTAACAGTACACTATCGGTGATTTTCAACGACATCCAGGATCCAGAAACCAGAATCCAGGATCAGTCAATACTTTCAATGGTCTTCATTGCAGCAGCTAAGTCGGATTTCAAAATTTTATGCAACTATAGGGTATAGATGGATCAGGTGTCGCCGCAGCCAGAGCAACCCTTCTGCGCCGATAAAAGCAGCATAAGAATGTTGACATCGATATTTTCATTCCTATCATAATAACATTAGAAATAATCATGAAGAGAAGCGCGAGGGATCTGGCCTGTTGACCGCTCAGCAACCTTTTCCATAAAGGTGCTAATTCCAGGCCCGCAAGGGATACATGAGGTCGTCCAGACAAATGGCAACAAGCCTCCTGACCGGGAGGTTTTTTTTTGGTGAATTGCTTCGTTGATTATACTGGGTGTTAAAAATTACCTGTTATTGGCAACATGTTGAGGTCGAAAAGATGAAAAAAATCGTTTATTTGTATTCAGGTGAAGGTACAAAAAATAGTGAGAGTAAACCGACACTATTAAAACATTCAAAATATTGGCCGGAGATAGACGACATTTTAAGTTCAAAATTAAATTTAAACTTAGAAGAAATATGGCAAAATGAGATCGGTAAACACAGATGCCCGTGCAGCCCATTGTTAACAGTCGTATCTCAAATTTGCCTGTCGGACATTTGGAGTCAGTGGGGATATAAGCCGGATGTAGTAATCGGTCATAGTGTTGGAGAATTAACTGCGGCCTTTCAAGCGGGACTATATCCTTTAGAGGATATTCTCGTTTTAACTTACCAGCTAGGCGAGGCAGCCGCAAATTTAAATGGTGTGATGCTGCATGGCAAATTATCCGATCAACAGATTGACCGGTTGTCCGTAAACCTATCTTCGTTAAATTTTGTTGATAATTCAAAAAAGCATGTAACATTGAGCGGATATACCGATGAGATGCTGAATTTTTTGAGCAAAAATTCTGATTTTGTAAAAATGAGACTCCCCCATCCATGGCACCATCCGGACTACAGAAAATTCATTGATGAAATCAAGATCATTAAATCCAATAAAATCGATGATTCCAAATTTGTATCGGGAGTTACGACAAATTTTGAATATCAGCTTAAAGACCAGCACTGGCATAACTGGTTAGCCACCCCGGTAGATTTCATCAGGGCCATGCAAACCATTAAAAAAGAATATAACAGTTATCAGCTAGAAATAATTGAAATCGGTTTTCATCCGGTACTAGATAAATGTTGTGATGTATTTGATAACTACACATATGTATCATCGATGTTCAGAGGAGAGGATGAAATAGAGTGGATATTGCATCAGAGGAAGATGCTCGATCAAAAGCTGTTTTTAGACAAATTAGCGCGTTCAATAGAAGAATTTCGCCCTGGCTTGGATTTCAAAGCTTCACTGGCATATCAGAATTTTACATCGCTTACTTTTGCCGAGTTTTCTGAAATTTTACAAATATATTTCCCTTCATTGGCCCCGCAAGACTTTTATCGATACAAGACGGTTAATCAACTTATTAAACATTTTGGATTAAACAAATCCGATGAACAGCACGTGCATATAAAACCGCCAAAAAACGAAGTGGCTATTGCAGGGATGAGTTGTAAATTTCCATCTTCAATTGAAAATTTGCCTCAATTTTGGGAAATGCTGCTGAGCAGAGAAGATCAAATAAAAGCAGATGCCGACCGAGGCCATTTTGAAGCGGGTTTTATGAATGATGAAATAACCAGGTTTGATCATAAATATTTTAACATTTCCGAGGCCGAAGCTCGAACAATGGATCCTCAACAGATATTGGCCCTAGAATTGACTGAATTGCTTTGGCAAGATGCCGGTATTGATCTCGCTGTATTGGATAAAAAAAGAATAGGCGTATATATCGGGGTCTGGAATCAGGAGTATCGGGGTGATCGGGAATCGGTTTACTTTCCGATCGGAACCAATCCAAGCATAATTGCATCCAGAATAAGCTACCACTATGATTTAAGAGGTCCGAGCTGGGTATCTAATACCGCCTGTTCATCTTCACTCGTTGCTGTCCATTATGCTTCAAAGGATATAGAAGCCGGCAGGGTTGATTATGCGATTGCCGGCGGAGTGAATATGATTTTGGGAAATGATTTTACCGATCAGATGAAAAATTCGGGTTTTTTGTCTGAGGATAATCGTTGCAAGACGTTTGATGATTCCGCAAATGGCTACGTTCGTTCAGAAGGCGGCGGCCTGGTTCTGTTGGCAAACAAAAATCTGGTGAAAAATTATTATGCCGATTTACTAGGCTCATCAATTAACCAAAATGGGGGCCGTTCGGCGATTATATCTGCACCGAATCCGGAAGCACAGGAAGAATTAATCAATGATGCTTGTCAAGATGCAGCCATTCAGCCGCAGGACATAACCTACCTTGAATGTCATGGAACCGGAACCAAAATTGGTGATCCAATTGAAATATCAGCCATTCAAAGAACAATTGCAAATGGTCGCAAACGGAAATGTTTTCTAGGCTCGGTAAAATCAAATATTGGGCATTTGGAATCTGCAGCCGGTATGGCCGGCCTGATAAAATCAGTATTGATACTTTATCATGGCATTATCCCTCCCAATTTGCATTTCAACCGGCCCAATCAATATATTGATTTCGAGTCATACAATCTGAAGGTCGCCTCAGAGGAGACAAAAATAGATAACCAGACACACATTGGTATCAGCAGTTTTGGATTTGGCGGAACCAATGCCCACATCATTATCAAAGGCGTAGATGACAAGGTTAGAAAAAATATAGAAAATATAGAGATTCAATTTGACAGAACCCGATCTTCGGTTCTTGCAGATTATTATCAACTGGATCATCTTGATTCTAACCGCAATGGTATTGAATTGGATTCCAATTTAAAAAGTAAGACGATAGCTGAAAATGCCGATGATGAAATTCATATTAGTCAAGACCCTAATAATAAATTATCCAGAGAAGAAGTCCGGAACCTGATCCAAGGGCTCTTTTTTAAAGTGACAAATATTGAATCTATTGATCCGGATGTTGAACTGATAGAGCAAGGAATGGATTCAATGAGTATTACCGAATTTATATCTCAACTGCAATCTTCTTTGGACATAGAAATAGATCCTGATTTAATTTTTGAACATCCATTACCGGATCAATTGATCGATGAGATTCATGCGCTGATATAAACAATGTCTAATGGTTACTACCTGAATCTTGCATGAAAATTAATGAGAAGTTTGAATAATATTTAATTACAGATGGTTGTAATAATTTGAGAAGTAAAGCTAATTCCTCAATCTTGCGTGGCATAGAAAATAACAATTGAAAAACCATCTGGGACTCCTGTAAATATTGGGTTTAGGACCAACCAAATCCAAAAACAGGAGGTACCCAGATGGTAAAACGACGAAAAAACA
>Ga0209260_10000118_pt1 | contig 55298 bp, 35 predicted proteins | sample WorMetTypGCAVOLI_FD_187421 | JGI IMG/M metagenome (GOLD analysis project Ga0209260, IMG submission 187421) | Marine gutless worms symbiont microbial communities from Max Planck institute for Marine Microbiology, Germany - Olavius algarvensis... ...
GCTGGTTTACGATGCTGAACGTCAGCGTGTCACCCACATCTATATCATCCGCAGTCGGGGTGAAGCTGTAAAGCTCATCTTCGTTAACCGACGTCGCCGGTGTTCCGCCGATCGTCGGGGCATCGTTCAACGGATCAATGGTGATGTTCACGGTAGCTGGGTTTGAATTCAGTGAACCGTCATCGTTGTTATATATGAAAGCGTCGGTCCCATGAAAATTCTCATTGGGTGAATACGAAAACGAACCATCGGCATTCAGCGTGAGACTTCCGTTGGACACATTGCTCTGCAGCTCGGCGGAAAGCGTGTCGCCGTCACTGTCGCTGTCATTTGAAAGGACTCCGGGGGCGCTAATTACCAGCGTCGTATCCTCGTTAACACTGTAGTTATCATCCGCAGCCACCGGCGATGTGATGGTAAACGGTCCGGCTCCCGTCACAGCCCGGTTTTCATTGCCGAGATGATCGCTGGCAGTGGCTGCATAATAATAGGTCACCCCGAAAATGACGGTGCCATCGAGATATGTTACCGCACCCGCGTTGTTTATCGACTGTGAGATCGGTGTCATCGCGCTGACATTGCCAATTGGGGACAATGAGCGGTAGATATTGAAATGGCTGAAATCCCCGTCGGCATCATTGAAGGGGCTCCAGGTCAATCGGGCCGAATTATTCTCCTGAGTTACGCTAAGAATGGTAATTTGGGCGGGTGCGGTGATATCGATGCTGAAAGCGTCCGGCGGCGAAAAGGCGCTCTCATTGCCCTCCGCGTCCACCAAACTCAAGTGCCAGTAGATAGTGCCTTGCGGCAGGTCGGCAGTCACCGCGTAGGATGTTTCCGAAATAAAGGTGTCCACCAGGGTTGACTGGAAATCTGCCACGGCACTGATTTGCAGGTGGTAATTCTGCGCCTCGGCAACCGGCGGCCAGGTCAAGGTCGGCCTCGGATTTTTGGTGGGATCCGGCGTATAAGGTGTCAGCGCGGGTACTGCGGGCGGCGTGGTATCGAGTGTAAAGTCATCGCTGGCGGAAAAATCACCCTGAAGCCCCTGGTTGTCGATACTCGCCACGCGCCAGTAGATAATGCCGTCCGGCAGATCTGAACTGACGGCATAATTGGTGCTGCTCACATTGCCGACATCCACCAGCGGGGATGAAAAATCAGCATCGTTGTCGATCACAATCCGATAACTTTGGGCGTCCGGCACAGCGGACCAGCTAAGAGTCGGTCGCTTGTTGGTGGTGGGATCGGGGCTGTAGGCCACCGGAACCGGCGCGGCTATGGTGATGGTCGTAAACTGCCAAACCGGACCCGGTGTGGTCTGATTGTGGCTGTCTCTGGCCGTGACTTTCCAGTAATAGGTTTTCCCGTAGAGAAGCGCTGTGGACTGGTAGGATGTGGTAGTTTGGTCATCAGACACCCGGACCGAAGCGTCGGTGTTGGTGACCAGCGTCTGGTTTTCGCTGAGATACACATCATAGCTCAGGTTGTCCCCCTGATTCGGATCAAAGCCCTGCCAGCTCATGGTGACCGTCAGGGGCGATCCCAAATTGGCCTGGTCCACGGCGCCGTCGGCGGGCGACGGGTTTGACGGCGCATGCGGGGCGGTGTTGACGACCTGCATGGTGACCGGAACGACTTCTTCAATTCCCTCAAATTCTAGCCGGATGTTGCCGGCGTAGCTGCCAACCGACAGACCGTCCCGGTTGACGGAGGCCCCCAGATTTATCGTAGGATTGGTAAAATTCGTCAGGTTGACGCGGGAAGGGAATGACAGCCAGGGCTGATCCGTCGAATTGGTCAGGTACATATAGCTCTTGCCGCTGATTTCAGTCACGTTGACCGCCAGATTGGTCAGGGTGGCGCCGAAATCCAGGCTGTCGGGCACAACTCTCAGGTTCTGGGTATAATTGCCAACGCGATGGACCCGAATATCCCAGTCAGATCCGTTATCATACTCGTAGCCGATGAAAAACTCGTTGCTGAAGTCATTGAGGACCAGGCGACTTTTCTGCTCTGCTGTCGAGCTTTCCCTGGCGATTCCGATCAACTGGGTCGTCAGCAGGCTCAAATCATTGGCCGAAATGCGCTGCGCCATCACATCATATTCACTGCCGGAAATCAGCAGGGTAAAACTCAGCATGTATTCGTCCTGAAAATCAAAATAGGAAAGGGCCGGCCACAGCAGACTGTTCCCGGCAGACGAATAATACTGAAAGGATCCGGCTACACCGTCCCAGGACACCTTGCGCACATAGATACCGTATGCATTACCGGTAGCGCCAGAATCATACTGCAAGGCTACAGCATATTCATCCCTATCCGGATTGTGGACGACTTCGGGAAATGTACTTTTAGCGGTCGTTGCGACAACGGCGATGAGGCCGGTGCCGGCGGCTTTTAGCCCGTTGGCATCAAGCCTTAGGGCGTATATATATGATGTCGCGGCGTCGTCGGTAATTTCAAAAACAGCCAGGTACTCATTTCTTAGTTCATTAAAGGCGATTTTCGGCTTCCGCATATGGAATCCGTTAACCGAGTCGTACTGTCCGGAAAGCACTGCACCGGTACCATTTAGCACCAAGCGAAGGAAATCGGCGAGCCCATTTCCCGTATAATCATTTTCATAACCCAACAGGTACTGATCATTGGTTGAATTATAGGCAATGCTCGGAAAGAATTGGGACGTCGTGGTGCTTAAATAACTGATCAGACCGCCTGTTAACCCTCCTGCAGCCGACACCCGCTGTGCCCTGATCTGGTATTGGCCGGCGCCGTTAGAATCATATTCGGCAGCAACGAGGAATTCATTGGCGGTTTCGTTATAGGCCAGCTGTGGATTCTTTTCATGATTTGCACTCGCCATGATCGCAAACGCGGTGCCGATCTTCGCACCGCTGCCGTCGATCCGCTGGCCGTAAATGTCCCAGTTGGTGTCCGAACCCGAAGCATCGTACGCATAGACCACAAGATATTCATCGTCCACCGAATTATAGGCAATATCGACCGCTATTTCATCCTGGGCTGTTGCTGCCGCCGGGATGACATCATCGATCTTGCCCAGATTGAGTTTGGCCACCGGACCGACGGATTCAATGGTCGTCAGGATATTGGAATTCGTATCGAATGCGACCACACAATAATGGTATTCCTGTCCGTACTCGGGGGCTGTGTCCAAATAGCTGGTGTCGGATATGGAATTGAGGGTTGTGACGGGCGTCAGGCCGCTGATGTCCGTGATGGCGGTGCCGGAGCGGTAGATTTTGTAGTAGCTGAAGGTCCCCAGGCCCGGATACGGATTCCAGCTGATCTGGATTCCGTCCAGGACCGACACCGCGCTGGCCCCTAACGATTCCGCCGTCACCTCGGCATTCAAATTGACATTGACTGAAGAATCATCGGCAAACGTCAGGGTGGCCACCGCATTGGCCTGCCCGACGGCCGTACCGGTAAAGGTGACGTTCAAATCCAGGCAGTTGCCGGGATCGATGGTCACCGGGGCCGTGAACTCGACCTCGAACAGCGCATTGTCGGTGGCAACCGCCGTAATCTGAAGCGGTGCGCTGCCGTTGTTGCAAAGCGTAAGCTGCTGGCTGGTTGGGTTGCCGATGCCGGCGGCACCCACCTCCAGCGTTTCGGTGACCAGGGCCGGATTGGGGGCGGCACTGGTAACCTTATATGTGACCGTTATGGGACGATTCAGATCATCATATTCGATCTCTTTTACGGTCCCGTTGGGCAGGATGATCTCGGTCAGGTTATTATTGACAATATCATATTTGTACTCGGTTATGCCGGCCTCGGCGTCCGTTACCATGATAAGATTATTGTTTTCATCGTAATCATAGTCCGTTGAATGCGTCCTGCCATCCTCAACGGTCGTCACGTTGCCGTTGTCGTCATAATCATAGTTCACCGTTCCGGCCGGCGTGGTGATGGAGACAACCCGGTCGGCAGTGTCATAACCATAGGCAACATATTCTCCTGCGAGATTGGAGATACGTTTGACCCGGGATCTGGCATCATACGTCTTTTCATCCTGATAACCGCTCGGGTGGACGGCGAGCAGCGGCATGCCGTTTTCGTCATAGTTGTAGTTGACGGCATTCCCGTTCGGATCGGTTGAAGAGAGAAGATTCCCGTTGGCGGGATCATACCCATAGAGCGTAACGTTGTTGGGGTCATAGGTATAATTGCCCGTAAACTGCTGGTTTTCGTCTACTTCCAGCACCGCGTGATGCAGTATCTTTACAAGCCGGTTGTTGACATCGTAAATGTGTACGGTATCATACCCCCTTGCGTCCCGAATCCCCACCAAATTATTGTTGACGTCATAAAGGAATCTTCTCTGATTGCCTTCCGCATCTTTGATATAGTTAACGTTTCCGGCGATGTCATATTGATATTCAGTCGTATATTCTTCCGGATCCGTGACCGTGCCCGGGCCAAACTCGTTATCGTAGGTGACATCCATCTGTCTTCCCTCCGAGTCCGACCACTGCAACAGCCTGTAGTCCGCATCAAAGATCTGATTGATGACAACGTCGTTGGGGTCCGTCACGGTGGACATTCTGTCGGCCAAGCTGAAGTCGGTAGCAAAACTGGTCGCACTGCCCAAAGTCTGGCCGTTGGCGCGGTTGTAATCGTCAAAGCTCGCTTGGAAGATATTGTTTCTCTTCGGATCAGTGACTTTTACGATGCGGTGATCCGTGTCATAATAATAGGTCGTGGTTTCATTTTTTTCGTTGGTTACGGTCTCCAGATCACCATTGGCATAATAGCCGTAATAAAGGGTCTTCGAACCCGGACCAACTGCACTGGTTACCCGATCGCCCGCATAGTAAAGCGTTATGGTTCTTCCCCCTTCATGGGTGATCGATTCAAGTTTGGAACCATTGAAGTTGAAATCGGTCGGTATGCCGTTATTATCGGTCATGCGGGTCAGCCGTCCTGCGGCGTCAAAAGTTACGTTGCCCTTATTTTTCTTAAACAGGGTCAACGTCCCGTCTAAATTGTCTCTTAAAACTTCTTGTCCGCCTTCGCGCGCATACAGAGGCAGATCATCGTTATTCAGGCCGAAAAGGAAGTAGAGATACTCGCTGCCATTTTCAGTCACAAAGATCTCGTAGTGCGCTTCAACGGTCAAGCTCTGGTTTCCAAATGTAAAAAGCCGCCTGTCGGCCGGAAACCGCAATTTAAACGGCACCGCATCCCAACCGTAGCCGAAGCCGGACGACTTGTCGTTAAAGGAGTCATAATAGCGTGTCAGCGTCAACGGTAATTCCCCTTGCACCGGGAAGCTCATATCCACTTCGGTCCGGTTGACGCTGCCGTCCTTTTTCGCGCGTGTCATGGAGTGGGCGATGGCCTTATAATTATCGCCTGCATCCGAAAAATCCCATTCAAACTGAGTCTCTTCCGGCCGGGCCGTTATGGCGGCCTGTTTGCGTGTATCTGCCATCGGGTCGGTGAAGCTTGAGAAATTGCTCTCATCCAGCCGGTATTTGACACCGCCCGTCATCGTAATCGTCCCGCCCGGATAGGAGGCGGTAACGGATGTCTCGGGCGTATACGCGGGAGTTGCGTAATTCGCCGGCATGTAGTTTTCAAAAAACGACAGGTCAAAAGGAATGTTGTTGTCCCGTATCCATTTGACAACCGACGTTATTTTTCCTAATCTTTTCAGCTCTCCTAATATGGGGAATTCCGTGTCAACGGCAAAATCATCATAGTGTTGCGTAAAATGCGCTGTGAATTCTTCGGCGACCTGATTACCGACGACATTGTCATTAAACTTTGATTCAGTAAGGAGCTCCATCGCCACCGTATTGAACACCATGGAACTGTCATCGTCCGACTGTATCAGACTTATCTCCTGCGGAACGAACCACATCCGATTGGAAAAATTATCGCCGGGGATTTTATCCGGCTCGGCCACGTACCGATTCGGCAAACTCATATAGCCCGGTACGCCGCTTGAAACCGGATTACCCGTCAGGTTGTCTTGGCCAAGGATAAGTGTTTTCAACACCCTGTCCGACTCGAACATGGTCCAGCCGAATTCCGTGTTAATCGTTTGCCCGTCGTAGCGGACCTTCATCTGTCCGGCAATATCCGACGGCTCGGTCCCGATGGAAACCCCCGGGTCCTGTGGCGCCTGTCCGCCGTAACCGTAAACCGACCTAACCGCTACAGCGAGATCGTCCAACTCCATTTGAGGCAATGATACGTCTTGCTTGCCGAAGAGAATGACCTGTCCGGTTCCCTCGTCAAATGTCGCGCCGGCGATGTCGTTGATGTCGAGCATCAGGGCGGCGGTTTTAGACAGGGAGACGCCGCCATATGATGTCAAATTTCGAACGGCGCCAATCGTGTGGCCCAGCGTCGAGAATTCGGTAAATTTAGCCCAGGTCGGTGTGCCGGCCCACCATGTTCTCAACGGGCCATAGGCATTGCCGTGAATTCCATTTAAATGTGCCCAATTACTTTGGGGGATGTGAAGATTCCAACGTTGATTGACGATATTGGGAAATTTACTACCCAGCCAACTTCCCTGCTCAGCTGCCCAATGATGGACATGCCGGCCAAAGGGAATCGGTTCACCTATCATCCTTTGGTAGTTTGCATACCATTTTCTTGAGGCGCCCCACGTATGACTTCCGGTTTTCCAAAAGTATTTTTGTGAAGCTTTCCAACCTCCCTTAATCAATCCTTTGCCAACTGCTTTTGCTGCCGCCCCGATCAAAAATACATCTGAGATTGCAATTGCGGTATTAATGGCACCCCACACATATCTCTCATTTTGAAAATCATCAATTGCCTGTCTTCCAGAGCCCCATACGGGTATCAGGCCTTCCCAAAAACCCGGCGCACCGACGGCTAAACCCAATGGGTCAATCGCATTAACGGGATTATTGGCGACATACGGATAAGGATTTTTGGTTTGGGGTGCCTGCACATAACCCGGGAAAGGATCTTTTGATAAAAATCTTCCGATCTGCGGGTCGTAATAACGTTTTCTCAAATATATAAGCCCCGTCTCTTCGTCATACTGCTCCCCAACATATTTGAAGCTGTTGCCCGTGCTTTCATTGGCACTTTTTAGATTACCAAATGCATCGTAGGTATAGCGGTTCATGACGTTCTGGGAGTCATCCACCAATGCGGCAACACTTCTGGCAGGATTGTCGTAAAGGTAAAAGGATGTTGTTTCTTCATTTATTTGGTTCAGCCGCGACTCACCGTAAACATATCGACGAATCACGTTATTCTCCGCCGTGGTTTCAAATAAGACCTGGGCGATCTTTGTGGCGACGTTATTGACATATTTAATCTGGTCGCCGTTGACTGACTTTGAAATCCTGTTGCCGTCTCCGTCATATTCAAAGGTTACGATGTCGGTTCCATCCGAATACTCGATGAGACGGTTCTCATAGTCATAGGTGTAATCGATTGTTTTTTCCGAAGAGATGCTTCGAATCAAGTTGCCCGATTGGTCGTAAAAGAAATAAGTATCACCGGCGCTTAAGAGACGATTATCCTGATCGTACTTATATTCGATCACGCCATCTTGAGTCTCTTTTGTGAGGCGGTTGCCGGTGCTGTCGTAGGTATAAATCTCATAGGTCCCGTCCGAACAGGTAGCGCTAAGTAAACGGTTTAGTTTGTCATAAGCATAATCAGTTGTTTTGGTCCCCGACGGGGTTGTTTCGATAACCTTTGTGCGGTTACTGTTAGCGTCGAATTCATAGTGATAGCCTGCGATAAGCGTCTGGTCGGCTTTCTTATTCACCACATCGGTTACTCTTTTTGCTTCATCGTAAGTATATTCCGTGAAGACGCTGTTCGGCAAAGTCCGCTTAATCAGTTTGTTAGTCTGGTTATCATATTCATATGTTGTGGTTCCCGTGGCGTCCGTGACACGAACCGGTCGGTTGTCGCCATCATAAGCATAGATAATCTCTTCTCCGGTGGGATATAGAATTTTAGTCAGGTTGCCGACTTTGTCGTAGTCATAATTGATCGGATTGATGCCGGGGAACTGCACGCCTGTCAAGCGGTTGAACCGATCATAGGCATAATGGGTCGTACCGTGAGGATCGGTCATCTCGATGCGATTACCGTGCGCGTCATAAACGTAGTTTACCTCACTTAGGTCAGGATAAGTAATCTTGCTCGGCCGCTTCGACGCATCATATTCATATTGAATCGTGTCACCGTCAGGCGTTTTCCTGGTTTTGACGTTCCCATTTTTATCATAGGCGTATTCGGTGACGTAGGTAACTTCCGTTTCCTGCGCTTGGGCCGTCGGCGGTATCCCCGGAAGACCGGAAAAGAAGGTACTAAAGACAAACAATATCAACGTAATTTGCGATATCCAGCGATGGAACCTATTATAACGCTTCATAGTGCCAATCCCCCCGGTTAAAATTTCTCCTCGTTTATCACCAATTGTTCCTCCCGGTAGATCCGAATCGCGGATTTTTACAGGAGCCGGTTTCGAAGCCTCAGGTTTCGAAACCGCCGCTACCACGCCAAGACGCTCATGAAACCAGACTTTTTCTAAAGGGATCAAAAAGGTTCGGTACGCCTTGCTTATCGAACAGCTCTACCAATTCTTCAGGACCGTTCGATCCGACAAACTTTAATTCAGCGACTGAAATTGGAATAACGCTAACGGCCAAGTCAGCCGCCTGCGTACACTGGCAAAGTTGATTCATATTTACGCCGCCGGGAACGCCGAAAAAGAATCCCGTCATTTCGGAATTCAGGCAGATTTTCTCACCAAAATTGCAGGTGAGCAAAGGGCCGAAGAAAATATTTTTTTCAAACGGCAACAAAGACAATGCTTGCAGAACGGCCGTAATAATATCTTCGCCATCACTTTGTCCAATTATGGGCTGCCTGGCGTACGCGACCAATTCAATCCGAGATGGATAGGAGGCCTCAGCCGTGTTTGGAACCGTCATCTCCTTTACAGACATCCCATCGGTAATAAATACCCATACATCATTGACCGGAACACGAAAGCGTTTGAAGAAACCAACCTTCATTTCCGGGAACCGATAAACAAAAGGGGAATCTTTCGGTTCGACTATCGGCTCTCGAATGAAATCCGGCCTGCGCCCGAAAAATTCTGTATACTTTTTTAAAGATGGCCCCATCTTTTATCCCTCCGTGTCAGGATTAGAAAATCCAATTTCTCTGCGGCGGTCCATCCCGCGGCGGGACCCGCGGGCATCGGGCGTTTTGCTCAATTGCGCTTATACAATGACCGCCGAGCTTCCCTTTTCTCCAACGACTTCGCGAAATTGGACTTTCGTTTGCGTCGTTTCTGTTCGAGGATATTCAACTCTTCCGATTCCAGGCCTTGCTGTGCCATCGCCGTTACCGGTTGCGGCCTAAAATCAACGCCCTGGGGCCGGCCCATGTTCTCGACCACGATCATCTGGTTTTGACCTGACTCCGGTTGATTCCCATCCCACGAACTCGGAATTATTTTGCCGCTGGTATTCGTAATGGAAACCCCGACAGAATGGTAGCCTCGATCGGGTATCTTGGCAGGTGTCCGTGCTTGCGGTGTTCCCAGAGGTGCACCTTCGGGTTTCAGAACGTTCGGTTGGCCCTGAATATGTATGTCTCCCTGTCTGAGCGTGACGCCCGCCACGGCATCGAGCTTCTCCAAAAACTCGGGCGGTTTAGCTTTCAGCTCGAACTTGGCAACTTCTTTTTCCTGTCGGATCGGATTTGTCGGCCCAGTCACTTCTTCTTTCACGGCGCTTCTCCGGGCATTGTAAATACAAAAGCCGGCGACGATCACGATCAGTAAAAGCGATATTATGCCGTAAGAGCGTTTAATTTTGAACAACATTGCGTTTCCCTCCTTACAGTATCAGGCGGTCATGACTCGAATCACCAAAAATTACGGGTTAAACTAGAGCTAGAAAATAACAGCTTATTTCACCGTTCACCGCGGGGTTCGACCGGGATAATTTAGACCGAGTTCATTCCGTTTTTATGCTGCCCAGCAAATTTTCAAGTTTTTCCAGGTTGCCTGTGTATGTGTCCAAGTGGTCTGGAAGATTTAGCTTTACCTTTTGCTCAGCAGAGATTTTGCGAGCCGGCTTTAGTCTCACGCCGTGGTTGAATACGAGCATCTCAACGAGGTTGCGAGCCCTATCGTATATGTGTACCAATTCAAAGTCAGTATTTGGAAACTTAGACGATCGATAGAACTCCTGCCCGACGACAAAAACAATCTTATCGTCTCCGATTTGAAAGGCATAGCAAGCGCCTTCATCATTGATCTCGTCAAATTCAACCATTTTGACGGACTGTATATGCACCACTTCAGCCACGTTTCGTTCTTGCGCATCGTTCATTGACCGAATCCGTTTTTGATACTTCCGGCGCTCGCTAAGTAGAACCCAAGTTGATATTCCAACGCCGACAGCCAGCCAAAACAAGCTGATAATTTTCCCGGATACATCTGAGGCCAGCATCGTAAGGCCCCATAATATACCGATTATTACCATACAGGTTATGAAAATAGGTTTGGCTAACCGCTTCAACTGCTCTTGAAGAGTGGTCGCTGCGTTTGCTAGAATGCGTTTCTCTTCGGCCGACAAAGGGCGTTGAAAATTTTTAAGCATCTGGGTTTATCCGTAAATCAACTCCCAGCGGCCGGCCCGTGTTCTCGACCACTATCATCTCGTTTTGCCCCTTGGGCCTGACTTGATCTTAGCCAGTCTTCCAATCTTTTCAGCCCTTCGGCGGTTGTAAGTTTCGGGCGATATCCTAAGTCTTTTTTAGCGGCGCTGATGTTGAACCAGTGGGATTGTGAAACCGCTTGGGCCATAAATCGGGTGATGTAGGGCTCACCTGACAGCCGCAATGTTTTGTAAATAAATTCGAGTAGTGCCCCTGACAACCAGGCGATTTTAAATGGCACCGATTTTTTTATTGGACTGCATCCGGCAGCCTTCAATAATGCATTCACCATGTCCCAGGCCAGCACCGGCTCATCCTGACTGATGAAATAGATATTGCCGGAAAGTTCCGGAAGTTCCTGAAGTTTGTCGGCCGCTAGAATGTGAGCATCAGCGGCATCATCGATATAGATGGTGTCGATGCGGTTTTTTCCATCGCCGATTTGTTTCAGTCGGTTTGCTCGAGCGACCAGTCGCGGCAGGATGTGGTTGTCGCCCGGACCCCAAATCTCATGCGGTCTGAGGATAATTGTTTTCAGCTGCTGATTTGTTGCGCGGACTATGTTTTGTTCGGCAATTGCTTTGGTTTTCGAATAGTCGGTGCAGAACTTTTTGGGGTAGGGCATGGATTCATCTGCACCTTCAATGTCTTTGCCGTTAAAAACAACACTCGGCGTGCTGGTGTAGACCAGTCGTGATATGTTTTGACTCAAACAGCTGTTGATTATGTTTTGGGTTCCAATTACATTCGTTTGGTAATAGTCATCATATTTTCCCCAGGGGGGCGGTTTCGCCGCGACGTGAAAAACAATACCCCGGTTGTCACAGGCCTTGGCCACAGTTTCAGGATTGGAAATATCTCCCTGAATCTGATCAACTCCCATTTCCTCGAGCGCGGGATAAAAATTTCGAGCCAGACTCCGAACGTCGTCACCCCGATCAATCAAGCGACGGACAATTGCCCGGCCTAAAAATCCACCACCGCCGGTAACAAGGACCTTTTCGGGTAAACGCTCTCCACCAGAATTACTTGTCGTCATTTTAGTTTAGTCTCCGCCCAGACTGCCAGCTTATCACGAAAAATCTTGGAATTATGTCGTATATCGACCGGGAATGATCTATGAAACAACACGGTCCGGATACTTCGGGTCAATTCATTGGCTGCCGCCAATCCCAGCAGTTCATCTATTAGGTCCTTTTTACTTATACCGGCATTGGATTTGGCAAGCTCGATACATATAACCGGTTTATGCTGATGCCGCGGGCCGATCCCCACCAGGGCGCTGCGAAACACGGCCGGATGGGTATTGAAAATTGCCTCACAGGGAATGGTGAAAAGCGTACCGTCGGCTGTAATGACCCGGTGACTTTTACGGCCGCAAAACCAGATGCGCCCATTATTATCCATCCACCCCAGATCGCCCATGCGGTGTCTGATTTCACCGTTTTCCTTTATTTTAGCAAGTGCCGTGGCCTGGGGATCTTCGTAATACTCCCGGCTGACGAGAGCGCCCTTAACCGTGATTTCACCGATTTCACCCGGGGCAACCCTGAGATCGTCGGACCAGGTGTCAATGGGATCGTCACTGATCTTTATTAGCTGAATATCAATGTTGTTAATCGGTCGCCCAACACAGATTCCGTAACCTATTTCGCTGAGATCACGGGTTTCCGTGAGTATTTCCTTGCTCCTGATAGATATAATCGGGACCGCTTCGGTTGCCCCGTACGGGGTGTGTATTTCCGCATCTTCACTTAACAGGGCGCTGAACTGCTCGATATTAGCGGGGGAAACGGGCGCACCGGCTGATATGACTCGCTTTAAGGACGGCAGCTTGATCGCATTTTTTTTGCCGTAGCCGCCCACCCGGTTCAATAAGGCCGGGGAGGCAAACATGTTCGTGATGCCCTGGTTGTTGACCGCTTCGATAATGCGTTCCGGATTGACCAGGGCCGGCCGGGTGGGATCCATGTCCGGAATCACCGCTGTGACTCCCAGGGCCGGGTAAAACAGGGCAAAAAGGGGAAAGGTCGACAGGTCGATTTCATCGGCTGCAAAATTCACATGAATCTTGATTTGCTGCAGCTGAGCATCAAAATTGCCATGCGTGTAGAGTGCGCCTTTGGCCGGCCCGGTGCTGCCGGTGGTAAACAGAATGGCCGCTGTTTCAGCACGGGCGGTATCCGCCGTCTGAAACGGTTGCCGGCCAGGCCGGCGAATTTGATCCAGCGTCAGCCCCCCCCAGAACCAGCGCCGTCCTACGGTAACCCAGGTTTTAACGGTATTAAAAAATCCGGGCGCCAGGGTTCTGACAACATGGGCCAGGGGAATGCCGATGAAGGCCTCCGGGCGGGTAGATTTGTAACAGCTCAGCATGCGGCGGATTCCCATGCCGGGGTCCACCACCACCGGTACGGCACCGGTTTTAAAAATGGCAAAAATTAATGCAAAGAATTCGATGCTGGGCCTAACCATTAAAACAGTTCTGGTCTGGCGCGTGATGCCTGCCTGTTTCAACCCGTGGGCCAGGCGATCCACCTCATGTTCAAGCTGCAGAAACGTCAGGTGGGCATAGGTGACGCGCTTATTTTTGTCACGGCCGGCCGGATAGACAACCGCACGCTTATACGGTTGTTCCCGGGCCATTCGCGTCAGATGCGTCGAAACATTGACGATTTCAGCAGTATGTGATTTTGCCTCATTCATTTTGATAACGAATATTCTACTTGGTGCACGTATAATTTCATTTTGTCAAGGCTCAATCCGCATCTATGCGAAAGTTAAAATAATTTCACCGCCCGAGCTTGCATCCCGCTTTGCGGGGCTTCGCTCGAGGAGCCGAGAACCGAGAGTTGAATTTTCTTTTCACTTTAAATATATAAGCTAAAATCAGCGAGGATTTCTTTGCAGGAAATCCTGAATTAACGGAACGATTTTTTCGGGCACATCTTCCAGCACATAGTGGCCGGCATCGGAAAAACGATGTGCTTCAGCTTTGGGGAATCGGCGCTGCCATTCGTCGAAGAAATTGTGGTTAAAAACAAAATCGTGCTCCCCCCAGCATATCAGGATCGGGGTGCCGGAAAACAGCGCCAGATTGTCATCAATGGTTTTGGCCAGAGAATAACTGGCATCTTTAGGACTCAGCGGAATGTCCTGTACAAATCTTAAAACTGCCATGCGGTGATTCCAACAGTTATAGGGTGCCGTAAGGCCTTTTTTGACATCTTTGGCCAGCCCTTTGCGAGATGCTAAATACAGGGCACCAAACGAGAATAGATTGAAGCCCAAAATTGCCAGGGACGCCAGGGGGCCGGCCCGGCGAATAAAATGCCCTGACAAGGGAACCCGATAATCTGGGGGAGGCAAAAAGGCATAGGTGTTCAGGAGGATCAACCTGCGGATTCGGTCGGGATGTCTTACCGCATAAGCCATGCCGATCATGCCGCCCCAGTCATGGAGAATAAGGGTGACGCTATCGTCCAGATCCAGGTGATCCAACAGCATTTCCAGATCATCGACCCTGTTTTCCAGTCCAAAGCCGTAAGTGCCGCTATCCGGTTTATCCGACAAACCGCATCCGATGTGATCCGGTACGATCGTGCGGAATTGAGGAGACAAACTATTGATCAGCTCGCGGAAGTAAAAAGACCAGGTGGGATTGCCATGCACCATGACAAGCGGCTCACCTTGACCTTCATCCAGGTAATGATATTTTAAACCGTTTAAATTCAGGTAATGGGACTCATACGGATACAAGTGGCGCAGGTCTGAAATATCGACGGGTATTTTCTTCAATATTATCTACTTTCTTCTCCGAGCAATTTGACCGCTTTCGAAGACAGTGGTTATTTTTTAAAGCAAACCGCAGAACCAAGGGAAAATCGAATCACGCTGAAGACGTGATCTACCGACCGCAGAATATCGAATATCGAACCGCAGAATTTCGCTTTTCTGTATATTCCTTCCTTCGAAATTCGATATTCTCTCCTTCATTTTCAATCTTTTTTCACCCTGTGCCGTGCGCCTTGAGCCGTGCGCCAGTAATTAAATACTTCCACCTTGTTTCGCCCTGCGCCGTGCGCCTTGAGCCTGCCCCTTTATCTTCCCACCTTCTAATTTCTTTCCTCTGTCTTCGGTTCTTTGAGTGCTGAAAACTGAACCCTTTATTCACCATTCGATCCCCAGCATCAGGCAGTTCAAACCGCTGCCGATCCCCAAAAAACCCACCAGGTCCCCGGAAGTTAAAAACTCTCTTTCGGCCGCAATGGCGGCTGTGATCGGCAAGGATACCGTACCAATATTCCCCAAAAACTTAAAGGTCGTAAAATCTTTAGACGGGTCCATACCAATTGCATCCAGTATATTGCGCTGGTGAGTCGCACCCACCTGATGGCAGATGACTTTATCCGGTTTATTTTCCGACACAGCGAGTTCCTGGCGGAATGCCCTAAACGTATCGATGCCCAGCACCACACCGTTTTGAAGGACTCCCACGGGATCGGTTTCCATGACATGCAACCCGCTGGCCGGTATACCGGTGTCCGGTCCCCATACGCAGAGTTGATGATGCTCGGCGGCACTTCGGGCAACGCCCCCCAGAACGCGATGCCCGGAAGCAGCCAGGCGTTGATCTGTCAATATGACGGCCACCGCACCGGATCCCCCGGTCAATGTCGCAACGGTTTTCTTAAACACTTCCATATCCCTGGTTTCCAGCAGTCGATCAATAGTAATATCAACGATCTGACGGGCGGACTCACAGGATACAACCATGCCGGCCCGCATCTGGCCCAATTCTATGGCATTGGCTAACTGAACCATACCATTTAAAATACCCAGACAGGCATTGGATACGTCATAAAGCTGGGTTTGCCCGCCGAGACCCAAACCGTTGGCAACGGCACAGGCGGTGGCCGGCTCTAAATTGTCCCGGCAAACGCCGCCGTAGATCAGCATTCCAACATCGGAAGGTGAAATGACGGAGGCTTCCAGCGCTTTGCGGCCGGCTTTGATCGCGCCGTCGTGCATCTTAAATCCCGCATCCCAGAATCTGCGCTCCCGGATACCGGTGATTGCCTCCAATTGTCCCTGCTGGAAATGGAGCGCATCATATAACGGTTCCAAACGCTTTTCCAGATCATCAGATGTCACCACATTGGACGGCAGTTCATAACCGAAGGAATCGAGGTAAACCTTTGAATAAAGCATTAATATATCTTCTTGGTATTAAGATTAATAATAGTTTCCCCTGGCCACTTTTCAAGAGACAGGTATGAGTTTGATACCGAAATTTTCCATTTGATAAATAAGCAATCCGTCAACTTTCAAATAGCCGTCAGCCTGGATGAACGGTACGGGCTCATCCTGGATTTTAGTGATCACGGCTTCAACCATGACGAGTTTATTCTCTGGTAAGATCTGACCCCGATAGATCCAGCTTTGTTCAACCCCCGTCAGGAGGCCGAAGCGATGGCTGTTTTTGAATTGGGGCCAACGCTCCAGGGCAATATACTTCAGGAGCTGGATAAATGACTCGATGCCGAGCGAGCCCGGGCAAACCGGATCCTGGTAAAAATGGGCTTTGAAGAACCATTCCCGGGGATCGACCGTCTTGACACCGCGTACGAAACCAAGTCCATCGGGACCACCGGTGGGGATGTAAGCCTCGATCCGATCGATCATGCGAATGGCTTTGGCCGGCATCGTCAACCCCGGCGCGGCATCGATTGTTGGGTCCTCGGGGTGCAGCGGGGCCCGGTCGATAAACTCCCGGGCCATGCTATTCTGGATTTCTTCGGGCGCCGGCGCATAGGCCTGGTTGGCCGCATCGCGCATACCCTCCTGCCGGGCCAGTGCATCCCGCGTAAAAAATCCAAAGTAAGTGTTACCGGCATAAATCCGCTGCCCTTTGCGGTTAACTTCGAAATCAAAATGTTCGATGACCATGTCGGCCGCTTCTGAAGCATTTGTCAGCCGGGCTTTAATGGTCAGCGTTGCAGCATCCGGCAAAACTTCGTTAAACAGGGTCGCCTGGCCGCCCAGGTTACGGAATCTTAAATCGTTTTGGCTTCGCAAAGCCGATCCCATGTAGGCTGCCAGCCAGCCGCAGGGTTGGAGGGCGAGTTCAAGCAAAATGCTGATCGGCACTGCCGGCGATCTCTCGGCATGAAAATACCAGGCATTCGGCTGCACATCGCACTCGGCTTCAATCCAGCCGTCCGGCTTCAACACCCAGGGCTCAGGCTCGGCCTTGACGATACGGTCGATGAGCAGATAGGGCGGTCGCGGAAGACGCGCAATAAACCGCTGCCTGTCAAAAGGTTCATACTGAACGCCAAATGCCCGTGATGGCCGTCCTTCGGCAAACTCCAGCATGTGTTTGCGGTCAAACAATGGTGGTTCGGGCAAGCGGGTTGATTGAGCGTACGGCTCTGCTTTTCGGCTATGCCACAGGGATTCCATTTCATGCCGGGTAATACCATTCATTTGCAAAGACATGTCCCGGAAAAAAACGATGCGATGGCCATCGGCATACATATACGCATCGGCAATCACATACGGTTGCGGTCGATAGCCGATTTCTTTGATTTCTATTTCATATACGACCGTGGCGGTTGCCGGTGTCACGGGTCCCCGGCATTTTAGAGTCGCTTCGACTTCTCTGACCGGCTCATAAAAGACCGCCGGATTTTCCGTTACCCATCCGATACGCTGAAGGTATATGCGCAAGGTGTGGGCGCAGCATTCATACATCAAGGTGCCCGGCATCACCATGTCGTCGACGAAATGGCAGGTTAAAAACCAGGCCTCCGGCTCAATATCGGCCTCGGCCCGGATCAATCCCAATCCAAACCGTCCGCCGGCCGGGTCCAGGCTGATGACCCGGTCGATCAATTTCATGCGACCGCCGGGAAGCCTCAGATTTTCCGGCAGTGTAATGCCTTCAAATGCTTTGCCGAAGCCGCGGGCCAAATTGCCTTCCCGCAAGGCCTGGATCGACGTATCGTCATAACCGGCCGGACCCAGTTGAACCAGATTTTGCCAGTTTGCAGGCTTTATGCCCGCGCGCAGTTGTCTATCTTCCTCGGTAAGGATGATGCCGCCGGAATTTTCGACTTCTTCTTCGGTGAAAAATCCGGCGCAGCCGTTGGTCATGGTAATGAGCGGTGCCTGGCCGATATAGCCGTTAAAGTGAAACAAAAAAAGATAGGTGTCGCCCTGGCGGAGGAATTTTTCAATTTCAATTTCATAGCGGATGGTCTCACCCGGCACCGGCAATTCCCGGTGAAATTTTACCGTTGCATCCAGCAGCCGGTATGTTCGCCGGCCCTGCACTTTAAGATCAATGCCCAAATAAGCGCATAAAAACAGATCCGCCTGACCGGCTTCTACCGAAATGCAGACCGGGGCATGGCCGCCATCCAAATACCAGGCGCCGGGTAAAACATCATGCTCGGTAACAATGCTTCCGGAACCCAGTGCGCCTTTTTCACCATCGATGCTCAGGATACGATCCACCAGCATCAACGGTTCGTCCGGCAACCTTACCCGGGCTTCATAAGTGTCCACGGCTGCAAATTCCGGTCCCAGTACCTTGGCTGCAGATCCGATGGCAAACTCAAGGCAGGCCTTGCGGGAGAAAACCGGTTCGGAAGTGGGAAGTCGGAATGCGGAAGTCGGAAGATCGGAATGTGGCAGTCGCAATGCGGAGTGCGGAGTTTCCGGCTCAGGAGTCTCGAATTTAGAAGGTGGAACGCCGGAATCAGGAGGATTGACCTCGAGAGGTGGCATCGAGTCCTCTGATTCTTCTATGGCACGCTGCAGGAGCTTGGTTTGGAGATCAAATGTCTCGGCATAGGACCGGGTCAACTCGTTGGAGAGCTCCAAAAATTTCTGATGGGCTTCGGCTGTCTTAGTGGCAATTTGATTGGCCGATTCAATCAACTCTGACATCGGAGAACCCGTCCCGGGCAGTTGCCCACCATTTTCTGCCCCCTGGACCGTGTTTTCCTCAATTCCGCCTTCCGCCTTCCGCCTTCCGACTTCCAGATTCTGTCTTCTGTCGTCTGCCTTCTGTTTTCCAAATTCCGCCTTCCGACTTCCGACTTCGATTTCATTTCCGCCTTCCATCGATCCGCCAACTGTTACTTTTATTTGTTGCCCGGCGATGATTTCAGGCGGCTCAATCAATGACGGTGCATAGGCATCATGGCCGTAAAGCGCTGCCAGATCCACCGGAACCCGCTCGGCGATTAAAGCAGCCAGAACCTTGATAATCGTGGCGTGATCCTGTTCGCCCCTGACACACGCCGACAGGGCCAGGTGGGGTTTTTGATGCAGAATACGCTTGATCATACGGGTGCAGGACGAGAAAGGACCCATTTCCAGGAATAGGCGGACGCCGTCCTGGTAGGCCTGGTTGACCGTGGCCGTGAAGTCGAAACCATGCAGCGCCTGGTTGAGAATGGAATTGGCTGCCTTATCACCGGTGATGTCATAGGCGCGTCCGAGCGCGCAGCTGTAAAAGCGAATATCTTCAGGTTGACTGGTGGGAAATACATGCAATTCCCGATACGCATCGGCTACCGGTTTTAGCGCATCACAGTGAACCGTGACAACACCATCGAGAAAAATGGCTTCGCAATTCAGATCTTTGATGGCGGATTCAACATCCGGCCGGCGTCCACCGATGACACACTCCTGGGGGGTGTTAATAATTAATAAACTCGTGGTCGGAAAACGGTTCAGGACCCGGCGCACCGCATCAGCCGAGCGATTGACCACCGCCACGGTCCAGTCGACGCCTTCGCCAGCGGGGATCCTCCAAACCTGCCGCGCGGCGTTACAGGGTCCGGCCAATTCAGTAGAAAATAAATTTGTGTCCTGCATCCGCTTGAGCATCTCGCCGCGCTCCGGCCAGACATTCATCGCAAAATAGCCGGCTGATTCGCCCAGGCTATAGCCGATTACTGCCGCCGGTCGAATTCCGAAATACTTTATCAGGTTGGCCATGACGCCGCCATGCACCACCTGTCCGAAGATCATGTGGTGGGGATCGGAAATGATTTTCCGATAGGCATCCGTCTGCCATCCCGGCTCCCAGGAAACCCGCCAGGGAACATAACAGCCCGGCAGAAGCTGGGTCTTTAACTGTGAGGTGCTGTCGTCCATTTCGCGTAAAATCTGGCTCCACTGCACCCCGATATCGCGTCCCATACCCAGATAGTGATTGCCCGATCCCGGAAATACAAACGCCAGTTTCCCTTTGCCTCCCCGGGGCTGGGGTGAAAAATGAATACCGCCGGTCCTTCCCATTTTTCGAGGGTTGTCCGAAAGAATTGCTTCTTTGGCGTCGGCAATCCAATTTTTGAGGTCGCTAAAATCACCAGCCGCAATCGATACGGCCAACTCAAGATCAGGGTTGGTTCCGTTTGCAAGATACCAGGCACGGGCTGTTTCTTCGACAGATTCAGTTGGCGATGATTCTATATCACCGCTTGCCGCCGCCATGGATTTATCAATGTACTGATTCAGGGCATCCAGTCCGGCGAGCAGGGCCTGCCGGTTGGACCCTTCAACGCAAAAAAGAGCAAAATTTTGAAAGCCAAGCGGCCTTTTGCGCTCCAGCCGGACCTTTTGCAGGACATTCGGCTGAACTCCCCGGGACGCCTGGTAGTCATAGCCCTCAAGCAAGACATGCGCACAGTTGCCATCGGGTGTCATGGACCCGACTATCGCTGTGCGTGCGCCGTCACTGCGATCCCTAAGCCAATATTGAGGATAGACTGGAAAATGAAAGTTCTCCTTATGCCAGAGCGAGTTTTTCGGGGAAGTAAAATTTCGTATCGGGGGCAGAATTTCCTGGTATAGACATAAACTCGTTTTGACCAGGGAGGCCAATGCCGATGCCGCGCCCGTGTGACCGGTATTGGCTTTTATCGATCCGATGGCACAGGGTTCCGTGTTGCCGTCGAAAAAATCGTTCAGGGCAATTGTCTCCAGGTCGTCTTCGGCCGGGTTGCTGCTGCCATGGGTTTCCACAAAGCTGATTGATGCAGGCGAAATGTCGGCCTCCCGGCAACATTTTTCCAGCGATCTCAGATAGGCTTCCGTTGAAGGGGTATCTGTATCCACTCCGCCGCCGCTGGCACCGCCGATTCCTTTAATAACGGAATAAATTCTGTCTCCATCGGCAAGGGCCCGGTCCAACCGTTTAATGATTAAGGCAGCTGCACCCTCGCCGGGCAAAATACCATCGGCGGCTTTATCAAAGGGTCGGACTTCCCGGTTGCGGGAAAAAGGTCTTGCCCGGTCCATCAAAATAATGTTGCGGACGTCGCCACTTAGATCGACGGCGCCAATCAGAAATGTTTCAGCCTCGTCTTGCTGCAAGGCCCTGACGCCGATTTCCAGGGCTTTTAAGCCGCCGGCGTCTTCACAGGATACCGCGAAACTCGGTCCGCCCAGGCGAAATTCCCGGGCGACGCGACTGGCAACGATGCCGCCTAAAGCCCCTAAGGTGCGGGGGGCGGTCAGGGCGGGATTGCAGGTATCTTTTAATGATTCCAACCAGGCCTGTTTTTCGTGAACAGCGGGATTCCAGTTCAGTTTATCGATCCAGCAATCAATTATATCGGTCGATTGCCATCGTAATTGGAAATTGGTGGCCTCTAAATCAAAGTCAATGCCGATTATGGCCCCCGTGTCGGGTCGATCCTGCCGTAAAGGCAACCCGGCGTCCTGCATGGCCCCGGCCGCCACTTTCAGCATTAACAGCTGCTGGGGCAGTATATCCGGTATTTCATTCGGCGGGATGTGGAATTCGCCGGTCGCGAACAATAGTTCATGACAATATCCACCCTTAAGCGAGTGTGCACCCAGATGCTGTTCGGCGACCCGATCGCACCCCTTCCAGCGTTGCCGGGGACGCTCGCCGATATTGGAGTTGCCGTTAAAAATAAGCTCCTGAAAATCCCTCAATGAAGTCGCCGAGCCGAAAGACGCCTCCATGCCGATGATGGCTATAGGTGAATGCGGAAGTCGGAATGCGGAATGCGGAAATGTCTCAGCCGTTTCTCCGGTAACCTCGTGTCGCCGGCCTGGCGGGTCGATGGTGTGAGTTACAGTGCTTTTTGAATCGACTCTGAGTCCATCACCGTGCGCCGTGCGCCGTGCTCCGTGCGCCTTCTCATCATATTCTTCCAGCAGCATATGGGCGTTGATGCCGCCGAATCCAAAGGCGCTGACCGCTGCCCGCCGCAGTCGATTTTTTTGACCGGTCTGCCAGCTTTCACTTCCGGTTTGCACCCGAAAAGGACCGTTATTTAACGGACTGTCGCCCGGCGCTTGTTTGAAATTCAGTGACGGGGGCCGGATATGATGATGCAGCGCCAGAAGTGTCTTGATCATGCCGGCAGCGCCGGCGGCGGTCAATAAATGACCGATCATGGATTTTACCGAGCCGATGCTGCATTGGGCCCGGGTCCAGCCGGAATCTCCCCACAGCGATTTTAAACTGTTCAGCTCCGTCAGATCTCCCAGAGGTGTTCCGGCTCCATGACACTCAATTAAATCAATGTCATGCGGCGACCAGCCACAGAGATTGTATGCTTGGCGCATTGCACGCAGCTGACCTTCGCTGTCCGGGGCCAGCAGGTTGCCCCGCATGTCATTGGAGAGACCGACTCCATGGATGAGACCGAAAATAGGATCGCCATCACGCACGGCATCAGCCAGGCGCTTGAGAACCACCATACCGGCACCTTCTCCGACAACCAGACCGTCGGCACTTTCATCAAAGGGCGCACAGCGTCCGGAGGGAGAAAGGGCTCTTAATTGACTGAATCCGACCTGGGTAAACAGGCTGTTGGGTCTGGAAACACCTCCGGCCAGCATGGCGTCGGCGCGATGAGAGTGAAGTTCATCACAGGCCAATTTGACGGAATAAAGGGAGGATGCACAGGCAGCGTCCAGGGTATAAGTTCCTCCACCGAGGCCAAAGGCCCTTGCCAAAATCGCCCCCGGCAGGCCGGTCACACGGCTGGCCAGATAGTGGTTGCGTGAAAAGGGCTTAATTCCGGTGCCTTTCCGATCAGCCGCAAACCCCCTGAATAGTTTATCTTCAATTGCTGCGCCGAGAATTTCCCGGGTGACGGCGGAGGTCGAATCCGTCGGTAAGGCAATGGCAGCCAGGATGACTCCGGTACGTTCACGGTTTAACGATCTGTTTGGAAATTCGGACAAGACCTCCCGACCGACATGCAGGACCACGTGATAAAGCGGGTCAAGGGCGGATACCAGGTTTTTATCAAGGTCAATACCGGACGGGTCAAATTCGAAATCCGTCATCAGACAGCAACGTTTGGAGTAGGCTTTATCGGGTTGAGGATCCGCCGAAACCATCGAATCAGGATCGACATTCCAGCGGTCCGGGCGAACCTCAGCGGTTGCATCGACTCTGTTGATGATGTTTTGCCAAAATATATCGAGATTACCGGCACCGGGAAATAAGCCGGCCATACCGACGACAGCTATGGGTTTGTTCGGATTCATATAATTAATCCGCCCTGAAAATGGCACATCCAGGGTTGGAGATTGATCTTTGAAAACTGCTAGACTTGTTAGATTTAAACGCCGGCGGCTTAATAATTAAAAGTTATATTTATACCTTATTAGAGTGGTCAAGGCAAGTAACCCTTTGGCGAATTTCAGGTTATTGAATATTGGTCCACTTTCACTGTTACGCCATGAACGCTCTTTTTGTGTACCTACCAATGTATTGAATACTGAAAATTTGGGGTCAGTTTCAACCCAGCGTTTGCCGTCAAGACTGAGGTCTCTTTACGCTTCTTGATCATCAGGAAAAAGTGTATTATGTTCAATCATCCAAAATATTAAACAATGTGGAGTCAAAATGGAAGAAAAATGGGAAAAACAACTTGCCTGTGCCGAGAGTTGCCAACGGTGCGGGAAATCATTGCTGAATAAGGACCGCAGACTTTTATCCGTCTATGACCATGAGCCGATATGCATGGAGTGTAAAAATGAGGAAGAGAAACGGTCGGATTACGAAGATATGTCCAGGCAAATGATTGCAACCTGCATGGAAACCACCAGCAAACCTTATGGAGATCCGGCCAGTTATTGCTTTCACCACTTTTGCCCGTTTAAGTGCAAAACCTAAATCAATGTCATATAAGGATTACTATCCTCCGGCACTATGTTATCGGATTTGTTTCGAATTTGAGTTTTGGAATTTGAGATTTATTTGTTATTTGGAATTTATACGAATTCATTTTGGATCAGAGAGAAGAATTATTCCGAGTCGAGTTATATATCGGACATAACACTAAAGCAGCTTGATCACCACCAGTGTTACATCATCTTCCTGGGACGCTTTCCCCCTAAAATTCCGGACAGAGTTGATGATGTTGTTGTTGATATCCTTGGCAGAGGCGTCGGCATGTTGTTGAATAATTTCATGTATCCGTTGCTGCCCAAACATCTGATCATTTTCATTGCGGGTTTCATGGATACCATCCGTACCGATTAAAATGATATCGCCCGGATTCCAGCCTTCCCGCGAAATTTCTTCATATCGATAAGCCTCGTCAACTCCCAGCACCATGCCTTTACCGCTGAGCTCGGTAAACGTGTTCCCGGCCCGGTCATATACCAGGGCCGGCTCGTGTCCGGCCCGCACCCATCGCAAAGACTTGCTTTTCGTAGAAATTTCTAAGAAGAACACGCTCATAAAATGGCCGGTCCGGGAGCTGTCACGGGTTGCATGGGTGTTGACAGCTGTGAGGAGCCGGGCCGGACCGTGATAATTACGGATACCGAAATGAAGAAATGCCCGAACCGTTGTCATATGCATTGCGGCGCCGACGCCATGGTCGGATGCATCGGCTACCACAATGCCCAGCCGGTCATCCGGCAAGTTAAAATAATCGTAATAATCTCCGCCGGTTTCATCGCAGTAAATACAGGTGCCCGCGATATCCAACCCCGCCACCTGCGGGTCTTGCCGGGGCAGCAGATTCTGCTGCAGTTCCTCTGCCAGTTTGAGGGCGGTGACAAGCTGAATGCGGTGTCTCAGACCATCAATCATATTGTTGGTGTGTCCGGCGATTAACCCGAATTCATCATTGGTGGCAACCGGCACTTTTTGCGAAAGATCACCCTGGCTGACCTGTTCCAGCACCCGGGTTTCATTATTAAAAAGTAGTTTCAGATTGCGGGAATATGAGATGATCAAGTTCACCACCAGGACCATCAGAACGGCCATAATAAAAAATATCTCAGACGTGACCGACATTTGAGCGTGGGCAATGGCGGCATCATCCTGCCCGATTTTGGTCAGCCAGACAATATCGCGGGCAAACACCATGGCCAGGACCGTCGCGACGAACAGGGCGGTTATCAGAGCCACGAAAGAAAACTTGCGGGTCATTGAAAACAGGCGTTTCGGCAGCGGGAGGGTGTGATCCCGTGACAATGCTTTTTGAATACCGTATCTTTCCCGCGCCAGGGCCGAGTCCAGGCCAATAAAAAAGCCTGCTACGGCACCTCCGGTCATCATCGCGATGGTGTTGACGAGCGGCAGGGCATAGAAAATCAAATTGTAAGCATTTATCAGAACACCGGCGAACAGGCACAAACCAAGCTCAAGCATGAAGGTGCGTTTGGGTTGTAAGATCTCAGGTGCCTGGCCAACAAAACGAGGCCTTAACCGGGCTCCTACAGTCAGGGCGACTATAAACGAGGTTAAAATGATAACCCCCAGCGTCACGGGGGGCATTGTCTCTAAAACCGGTCAGACCTGGCCGCCATATACGGTTAAGGCAGCAATGGCAAATGCGTATTGGACTATAGTTCGCATGATTACTCCGTCCTGAAAAGTAGCATATTGCAAGTTTCCAAACTTTTTGGTGAAGATTGATGATTGTCGTTTTATATAAATTCCGCGGAATAATTATTTTATGCTGCGCATTTTTTCGGTTTTTTTTCGTTTGCGATGATGCGCGTTGCCATAACTATGTTCCGATTGGCGGCGATTGCCGAAGGGGAAAGGGATATAATAGACTGAAACAGCATTTTATTCACCCTTACCCCGGCCATCTCCGATTTCAGGGCGGAGCAATTAGCTGGTCAGCAGTTTCTCCTTGATATTTTTAAACCACCCTTTATCAGAATTTCGCACAATACACACCTGTTTTAAAAACTTGATAAAATCCGGGTTGGTTTTTTTAAAGGCGATGATTCTGTCTAGGGACAGGACATTATCAAGATTCGGCATTTCCAATCCGATGTCGTCCTCGCGATGAACTGCTTCCATGATAATCGAGAGCGCATAGACAGTCATTTTTTCGGCCATGTCATCGGGAGTTACATCAACATGTTCGCCTGCCTGATAGGCTAATATTTCATAGACACAAGCCATCAAAATCGGGTCGCCGACATCCCTCGGGTCTTTGCATTCATGGAGATCAAAATTGCTGTCGAGAAACTCATCGGCCGCTTTTTGCAGCTTTGTAATCCAACCACTGTTTAAATTTTGCGGCAGTACGGCCGTCGGGCCGTAGGATAATACCTCATTGTTGAATTGGGATAGCATACTGGTAACCCTTTCAAATATCTGTTAGAAACATTATAAAACCTGAAGTTATGTCGATCAAATATGGATGGCCTTACAAAACCGATGGTTTTGAAGCCACTTCTTAGAGTCATAATTGTCATTTCTTGGCATTTTATGAAAAAATATATTCGCCACTAAGACACAAAGACACGTAGAAAAATATTATCCAAAGGTTTCACTTTTAATGTCGCTGTTGCAGGTTTGCCCTTCAACAACAATCCTGCCGAATGAAAAATCTGAGATCATTGGGACGAATTCCTTGCACATGACCTGACGGCGGAGCAACGGTTTCCAGAACCAGGATATTATGCTTTGCCGGACAGGTCTTCTTAAACAATCTGATACGAGTTTTGTCAAGAAAATAACCGATTATAAGCAATTTCTGGACCTCGCCTAAGAACCGCGCATGAAAATTAAACGACGATATCCCATCCGGGGTTTTGGAACAGCTTATAAAAGAAGGGCGGCATGGCAGGTACCGCCCTTTTGGGTGTAAAATTCAGGTAATAAAACAATTCTTGACGATTTGATTGTTAATATTTATCTAAGATTATGAAACAAGTATAAGCCGAAAATTTTATTCCGAATGAAAATATTATGACTGATTCCGCTGCAAAATCAGCAGATAGGTACTTCGGGTACCTGGCACGCTGCTTTCCGGTCATGTGTGCCAGCGATGAGTTTCACTTTTTGCCTCGCGCTCAGGCCGCCGCTGAATATTATGACCGGCTGGACAACCTTGATTCACAGGTTATCGAGAAGAGAATTACGAAATTAAAAGCGTTCCAGGACGAGTTTTCAAGATTAACTGATCAGGTTGACAATTTTGAAGACCGGATTGATATTGAACTCTTGCAGGCCAATATCTCCGGTATTTTGATCGAATTCGAACAAAAGCGCAGCTGGCAATATAACCCGCTGCTGTATCTAAAAATTGCGTTCATTGGTTTAGACCATGCGCTTAACAAACCGGCAGCTAGCCAAGCAGAATGCCTCGACCGGGTGATGTCGCGTTTGGCGGCAATCCCCGGCTTGCTCAGACAAGCCACGGAAAATATCAACTCGATACCGCAAACTTACCATCAAGCCTGCCGGTCGATGCTGATGGATTGTGGTCAATATCTCGCTCAGATTGGAAACGAACTACTGGCTGTCCAAGCCGGTAAAACGGCCGATATGTTGTCAACCCAATTGAATCGTACTGCGGCAGCGCTGAAGACAATGGGCGATCATTTAAGTATCGTGTCTGTTGAGCCTGATGGGCGATTTGCTGCTGCTACGCTGAGTGAAACGCTGCGAAATCATTTTTTAAACATGCGCAATGTGGCTGATATTTATCTGCTGGCGGTGGAAGACTGGCAAAAAAATCTTGATCAATTAGAAAAGCTAAGATTAAAAATAGATCCGGCAGCCACCTGGCAGGAATTGTATCACAACTATCTTCCTTTTGAAATTGATGACGATGATACGATATCACTCTACAGGCAGGAAATTGGGCGGTTGAGGCATTTTTTCAGTCAGCAGGGCTTCAGCCCCGCAGATTTAGACAGGCCCGTGGAAGTTGCAGAAACGCCGCTTTACCTCAAATCCGTGCGCGGTGCAGCATCTTTTGCCGCAGCGTTCACCGCAGATGGTCGGGAAAAAAGTTATTTTTACATTACAACGCATCTTGCAGGATCCAGTACGGATCGGGCCGGTTCCCTGCTTAGAAAACGGTTCCACCGCGAGTTTAAAATGCTCACCGCCCATGAAACGATCCCGGGCCATCATTTTCTGGATTCCATTCGCTGCCGCTTGAAAAATCCGGTGCGCCGTCAAATTGAATCACCGCTTTATTATGAGGGTTGGGCTTCATATGCTGAATTTCTGCTGATAGACGCCGGGTACGTTCACAGTCCCATGGATTTGCTGGTAGACTATAAAAGAAGACTTTGGAGATCTGCCCGCTGTCAGGTGGATGTCGGGTTGACGACCGGTAAAATTAAAATGCTTGATGCCATTCATCTGTTAAAAGTTTGTGGTTTTTCTACCGAAGAATCACAACGCCAGGTAGACCGTTTTCGATTGAACCCCGGCTACCAGCTGTGCTACAGTCTTGGCTGCCACGAGTTCAAACAGTTAAAGACTTCCTGTGGCCGTAAAATGAACGGAAAGGATTTTCACACATTTTTGCTGGAAGGCGGGGAACTGCCGTTTCATTTAATCAAAGAAAGATTCGATAATTATTCCGCCCCGAGAAATGTCTAATCCAATAATTAAAATAGGAAAAATAAAGTGGAAGAATTCAAAGGGTATCATTCGGAGTGGAACTTAGGCAGTCCGGGTGGCTGGGACTATCAGCGGCTTACCCAGATCATCGGCAAGGCGGTCTGGCAGCGCATTAACCAAATCCGTCCCATGAAATTATCATTGGACTTTGACAATCCCTACTTTTCACCCGTTGACGGGTTTATCGATATACTGGTGCAGACCCATAAGTCACGCGCCGGTCAAAATTCGGGACTGATCGCTGTCGTTGCTGAAGCAGAAACTCTGGCAGATGTTACCGAAAATATAAACCTGGCTAAAAGGCTGGGGGCGGTAGATGGAATCAGCGGTGTGCTGATGGCCCCCCAGGAACTTGAACTGAGCAACGGGCAGGTTTGCTGGCGGGGGCAACCGGTATCGGTGATATTTATGGATTTCAACACGGATGTGCTCCTGGCCCTGCACCGTCAGCATGATTTAACACCCGTGCTGCAGGCCGTAAAAGAACACCGCGTCATTAACCCCCGCGGGACGGAGCCTTTTAATGTAAAGAGCATGTTTGAATTACTGACCGGTCCCGGCAGCGATCGTTTCCACACAGAAATCGTACAGCGAACCCCCTGGACCCGTCAATTCTTCGATCGCAAAACAGAATCTCCAAACGGGGAAATTATCGAGGATCTGATCGATTGGACCCGCCGCAATTGGGACAACCTGGTTCTTAAACCGGAAAGAGGGTATTCCGGACACGGTGTCAGAGTCGGGACGGTCAATCATGATGCTGATGAGGCGATTGGGCTGGCCCTGAAAGCCGGGGACTACATTGTGCAGGAAAAAATTCCTCTTTCTTTGTGGGCGGAAGAAATTCCGCATTTGATGAATGAAAAAATAGATTTTAAACGCTACCAGACTGACTTTCGCTGTCTAATGGGACCCCACGGCATGCTCGGATTTGTCGGCCGCTATGGCGGAGTGCCCACAAATGTCGGAAGCGGTGGCGGATTTCAACCCCTGGCAATTCTTTCTTCGGATATGAATGTCAGAGAAGCAGTCGATCATATTAATGATACCATCAGCAGCCTGGATGCCGGTGAGCTGCTCCAGGTTATAGAGGATCAGAACCAGATGGCCATGGATTGTGATTTTACCTATTTGTTGGGCCCTGTAAAAATTGCGTTGCGCCCCAGGCTGATCGCTGCCGGTCAGATTGAAGCACTGAAAAGCTATGGACAAAAAATGTGGGCCGACTGCCTGACACTCGAAAACCTGTGGCTGACCGGGCAACTGGATGAGTTGATCCGGATCGAGGAAGAAGAACTTGAGATTGCTAGAATGAATCCCTGGCACGGTTCGGCAGCCATCATCGCATCAGATGGATTATTTGGCTTCGGGGCAGAACCTTTGAATTGAAAATTGAAGATTGTAAATTGAATATTTATTGCTGTCGAGATAATCAGAACAAATCCAATTAGGTCCAAATATTCCCCCGCAAAGGAGTCCCCATGCCCATCGAAGTTGATCCCGACTGGTGGAAAACCATGTTTGACGACGTCTACCTTTTGACGGACGCCCGTTCGGTTTGCGATGATACACTCACCCGCCTTGAAGTGGATGTTGTCTGCGAATTGCTTCCGATGAAATGCGGCCATAAGGTGTTGGATCTGTGCGGCGGGCATGGGCGTCACAGCTTCGAGCTTTGTCGGCGGGGATTTAGCTCCTGTACACTGCTGGATTATTCACAATCGCTGATCGATATCGCCGGGGATAAATCCAGAGCGCATGATTACCCGATTCAGCTTATTTGCTCTGATGCACGCGAGATTGATTTGCCCCCGAATATTTTTAATCACGTATTGATTATGGGCAATTCACTGGGATATGTGCCGGAGCCGGATGCCGATGGCAAAATTTTATCGGAAGCATATCGGCTTTTGGTGCCCGGCGGCTGGCTGCTGGCGGACGTTGTCGACGGGGCCGCGGTTAAAAAGATGTTTACGCCAAATGCCTGGCATGAAATCGGTGAAGACACAGTCGTCTGCCGCCAGCGAGAATTAACTAAAGAATCAATTAGCGCCCGCGAAATGGTGATCAGCAAGCAGAACGGCTTGATCCGGGATCGAACCTATGCCATTCGACTTTACGATTCACAAAGCCTCGCAATTCTTCTGGAAAAGACCGGATTTAATCAAATTAAAATTCACACTGATTTTTCACCCCACAGGTTTGAGGGGGATTATGGGTTCATGAACCGGCGCATGCTGGGAGTCGGGCAAAAGCCATAATCTGATTGTTTGCGATGTGGATAAAAATGCGAAGAACTATATTGTATGCCGCGCATCGAAGTAAGTAGTTTAAAAGCGAATCACGTCTTCAGCGTGGTTCGCTTTTTCATGGGGTGATAATTTTATTTTCCCCCAAGAACCCTTCGATGTCTTTCCAGAATACATTCCAGTCCGGTGGGCAGTCGTTGTGGCCGGCTTCATAGGCGATCAGTTTTCCCCTGCCGGCCGCTTTGTGGAGCGCCTTTCCGTGGGCGAACGGTATCACCGTATCATGCCTGCCGTGCAGGATCAGAATCGGCCCTTTGTATGTTTCAACCGCTGACCGATTGTCCAAAGGATCCCTGACAAGAAATGAAGGCGCCAGATAGCGTTTGGCAAAGGATCGGGCGCTGGTAAACGTCGACATCAGAATCAGGGCTGCCGATGGTCGTTTGACCGACAATGCGCATACCGCACCGCCACCCAGTGAACGGCCAAAAAGGACAATGCGGGAGGAGTCGATATCTTTTCTGGCTATCAGGACATCGTAAGCCGCTGCAAATGCCTCCGTAATACTCTCCTGGGAGGGGGATCCGGCCGAGCGTCCGTAGCCCGGATATTCGACCAGCAGCACTGCAAATCCGAGTCGGCAAAACCCCTTGAGATCATCCGGCCAGAAATCAATTAATTCGCCGTTGCCATGTCCGAAAATTATCGCCGGAGACGGACCCGCAGCGCTACCTGAAGCCGGCGGCAGCAACCAGGATTCAACTTTGCCGGATTTAGTTTCCAGCCAGATCTTTTCCAGTGCGGGAAACTTTTGACCAGAGGGCGTCGGCTGCGGAATCATTCCTCTGGGAAACATGATCTGGCGCTGCAGAAGAAACAGAAGACCGCAGTAGGCTATATAAATACAAAACGGCCAGAATATATATTTTAGCAGAGGGGGCATAAATGTTACCCGATATTTTACAGGCCAAGACATAGAGGGACACAGCATCTTGCCGGACCCGCAGTTTTTTAAATCCTCTGTTGATGTTTTTTCGATCCAGGGTTTGTTTATCCCATGAACCGTATTATTTTTCAATCAGATGCAACACCAATGGTCCCAATATTCCATTCCCGCTATTCAGCGGGATTCCATTATTCTCCGCCTCCGGCGGATGAGCGAAGCGAACTAAGTTCAATTATTCTGCAGTCGCCCATTTTGTCAAGGACAATCCAGATGACGGAAAAAAGGAGACCCGTCTTCGCCTGACGGCTTCGCCGCGGCAGGCAGAAGGCAGAAGACAGAAAGGGATAGATGGTATAAGGTATAGGGTATATGGTTTGAGGTGTGGCGTCTATGACACCAGAGTCAAGGCTGAAAGTCGTAGATCCGCCGTTTCGTTGAAGGGCTCAAAGGGCTATTAAAAGGTACTTTTAAAAAGCCAGAGCGTAGCGATTCCACCCTTCGACATTCTGCGGTTCGATATTCGATATTCGATATTTTCTTTTGTTACCCTAAACCCTATACCCTATACCTTTTACCTTACATCGTGCCTGCATCCCGCCATGCGCATATGGACAAAGCAAATTGGCTCTGATACAAGTTAGCTCGCTTCGCCTCAATAACGATTAGCAGTCGGAAAGGACAGCACAATGATTATCCAAAGCGTCGCCGGATTATTGATTTTCACGGGTCTGGCATGGTTAATGAGCGAAAATCGTAAAGAGGCAAATTTAAAGATCGCCGTAATCGGTATCGTTATTCAATTGGTGGTCGGACTGCTTCTATTAAAACTGCCTGTTTTCCAAGAATTTTTTCTGTTGCTAAACCGCGTGGTGTTGTCCCTTGAAGAAGCCACCACGGCCGGCACCTCTTTTGTATTCGGCTATCTCGGCGGCGGGAGCCTTCCGTTCAAAGAGCCATATCCTGGAGCAAGTTTTATACTGGCCTTCAGAGGGCTTCCGCTGGTGTTGCTGATGAGTGCCCTGTCGGCGCTGCTGTTTTACTGGAAAGTCCTGCCGCCGGTGGTCAAAGCCTTTTCCTGGGCGTTGCAGAAAACCATGCGGCTGGGGGGCGCAGAGGGATTAGGCGTGTCTGTAAACATATTCGTGGGAATGATCGAAGCTCCCCTTTTTATTCGACCTTATCTGCAAAGCATGACTCGCAGTGAAATCTTTACCCTCATGACCTGCGGTATGGCTACCATCGCCGGTACGGTCATGGTACTGTATGCCAGTTTTCTCGGCAATACGATTCCTGATGTGATGGGTCACATCCTGACGGCATCAATTATCAGTGTGCCGGCAGCAGTTTTGATCTCCAAACTCATGGTCCCTGAAACCGGTGAGTTGACAACCGGCGAACTGACGGCACCGGAGCAGGCCACCGGTTCCATGGACGCCGTGACAAAGGGTACCCTGCAGGGAGTTAATCTGCTGCTCAACATAATTGCCATGCTGGTGGTGCTGGTTGCGCTGGTATATCTTATCAATCTGATTCTGGGTATTTTGCCTCAAATCGGCGATAAACCGGTTACACTGCAGCAGCTGATGGGGTATGTCATGGCACCGGTGGTGTGGCTGATGGGCGTCCCCTGGCAGGAAGCCGGGATCGCCGGGTCTCTCATGGGAACCAAAACGATTCTCAACGAATTGCTGGCTTACCTGCAAATGAGTCAATTGGAGCCGGGCAGTTTGAGCCCCAGAAGTTTTTTGATTATGACTTACGCCATGTGCGGATTTGCCAACCCCGGCAGCCTGGGTATTATGATTGGCGGAATGGGCACCATGGCACCGACCCGCCGGAATGAAATCGTGTCGCTGGGGTTGCGCTCCATCATCGCCGGAACACTGGCAACCTGTATGACGGGAGCAGTGGTAGGAATTATTGGGGGGTAATTGGAAGGACGAATGATGATTGAATACCTGATGAATCGACTATGAAATCAATGAAAAAATAATAAATTCCAAATACCAAAAAACAAATTTCAAACAAAATCAAATTCTCCAAATTCAAAATTCCAAACAAAAGCGCTTGTTGCGGTTGAGTTTTGGTTATTGGAAATTGTAATTTGGGATTTATTTGTGATTTGATGCTTGAGATTTGGGATTTTAGATTCTCTTAAATCCTTCCAAACAAAAAATACAGCTCAGTTTTAAATTTCTGACCTTGATACTAGTTCGTCGATCAACTTCAAAATACCGTCAAAATCAAAGTCCTCTGTCAACTGTAGAATTGTATCGCTGAAACTACCATAGGTATTATCGCCTAGTCTCAGTTTCTTTGCGATGGCTTTTAATTCGGAAATATTCCCCATTTCGACGGCGTCCCGCAGGCGTTCGGCGAGTTGTTCGGCCAGTTCGACCGGCATTGATGGAATTGCCGCTTCGTCGGGCTGCGCAATAATTTTTGTGGTGGACTGTTTTAGGGCCTGACTGGATGTCAGCGCCTCGTCCAGGGCATTTTTCAATTCCGTAAACGCGCGGTCCATATGACCCGGCTCCGGGAGTTTCCCTGAGAGTGCCAGCTTAACCAGTCCGTCCATATCCGCTGCTGCTGACTGTAATCTGATGGCCGATAAATTTCCGGCGAGCCCTTTAATATTATGAACCAGGCTGTGCACCTGGTTTATATCATTGGCGGTTAGTGCTTGCTGAATGTCTTCGGCAGTTGGCGCGTATTTGGCATTAAAATCCAGCAACAATTTTCGGTAAAGCTTCCGATTGCCTTGCAGTCTTTTAAGACCGGCCACGAGATCAAATCCCGCTAAAACTTTCGGCAGCCAGCTTTCTCCCATGTCGGGCTGCGGTTGGGACGGCGTTTGGCCAGAAACTGTCTCCGGCATACTTGCCGGCGACTCGGTCGGTGAGATTTTGACATACTCGCGGTCCTTTGCCGGAAGAATCCATTTTTCCAGAGTCGTGAAAAGCTCATTCGGATCGATGGGCTTGGCAACATGGTCGTTCATGCCAATCGACAGACTTTTTTCACGGTCCCCGGCCATGGCATGCGCCGTCATGGCTATAATCGGGAGCTCCGCTCCAGCTGAATGGTGAAAGCTGAAAGCTGAAAGGTTATCGGAATCCTTTCCATTTAGCTTTGAGCTTTGAGCTTTGAGCTGCAACTCGCGTATTATGCGAGTTGCTTCGTACCCGTCCATGACCGGCATTTGAATGTCCATCAGGACGCCATCGAATTCGTTTTCCCGGACCATATTTACGGCTTCTTGACCGTTGATTGCCAGGGATACCTGCAGGCCGGCACCGCTTAAAATTTCCATGGCTACCTGTTGATTGATTTCATTGTCTTCCACCAGAAGAATTCGTGCACCTTCAATCTTTTGCAAGGCATCGTCGATTGGTTGCTGGCCGGCCTGAACGCGCGGACCCCGCGTCACCTCTTTGCCGAAAACTTCCATAATCGTATTGAACATCACCGAAGGATTAACGGGTTTAATGAGAAACCCTTCCAAACGGGCACTTTCGGCCTTTTGCATCACCTCCTGTCGACCGTAAGCCGTAGCCATAATGATGCGGGGTGAAGGAGTTAATTGGATTTGTTCCTTAATTTTGCGAGCTGTTTCGATTCCATCCATTCCGGGCATTTTCCAGTCCATGATAACCAGATCGTAGTTTTCTCCTTGGTCTGCAGCTTTATTAATTTCAGCGATGGCTTTTTCGCCGGAGTCGACGACAACCACGTCAAAAGAAAATGACTCCAGGGTTTCTTTAAAAATGTTTTGGGAGGTGATGCTGTCATCGACCACCAGCACCCGCATACCTTTCAGGTCACCTATCAGATGGCTTCTTTTTTCGATTTCTTGCGTGGCCAGACCAAAGACAGCATTAAAGATAAACGTACTGCCGGTGCCGGGTTCACTTTCCACCCGGATATCGCCCTCCATCATCTCAACCAATCGTTTGCTGATAGTTAACCCCAGGCCGGTGCCGCCGTATTTGCGGGTTGTTGAGCTGTCGGCCTGGGTAAAGGGTTGAAAAAGTTTGGCGGCCTGTTCGGCGGTCATTCCGATACCGGTATCGCGCACAGAGAACTTGAGAGCTACCTTATCTTTATTTTTGCTCACCAGTTCCGTAGAGATAACGATCTCGCCTTCTTCGGTGAACTTTATGGCATTGTTGGTGAGATTAAGTAGAATTTGCCCGAGCCGCAAAGGATCGCCGACCAGCGATAGGGGTACATCCGGAGCCGTGGCAAAGAGTATCTCCAGATTTTTTTCGCGCGATTTAGCCGGCACCATGTTAGCCATATTTTCCAGAACCTCTTCCAGATTAAATTCAATATTTTCGATGTCCAGTTTGCCGGCCTCGATTTTAGAAAAATCAAGGATATCATAGATAATTCTGAGTAGTGAATGGGCACCGGTTTGGATTTTTTGCAGGTAATCTTCCTGTTTGGGATTTAACTCAGTTTGCAGTGCCAGATGAGCCATACCAATGATTGCATTCATGGGAGTTCGAATTTCATGGCTCATGTTGGCTAAAAAATCGCTTTTGGCTTGATTGGCTTCATCGGCTATCTTTTTGGCTTCGATTAATTCCGCTGTGCGTTCCTGTACCAGATCTTCCAGGTTGTCACGATGTTTTTTCAGCTCAGTTTCCGACGCCTTCAGCGCGGCCTCCGACGTTTGGATGGTGCCCATCATATCATTGAACGAATGGGCCAGATGTCCTAATTCATCACCGGTCTGAATATCGATGCGATAATCCAGTTTTCCGGTGCGGCTGATTTCATCGGTCCCTTCGTCCAGCTTTTTCAAGGGTTTGATCACAAATTTTTGTAAACCGAGCATGGTCAGGACACTGAGCATCAAAAGACCGGCACAAAGCGCCGCCACGATGCGGTAAACAGTGCCCCGGACTTCAGATTCAATTTCGTAGACCGGTATCACCATCACCAGTTTCCAACCCAGTTCCGGCGATGTGTAAAAGAAAAAGTATTCTTTTTCCGAACCTTCATTAAAAGTCGTATAGCCCCGCTTGTTTTCATAAACCGGCTGCAGATCATTGCCATAAAGGTTGCGAATGTTTTGAAAAAGGTTGTCCTTTGCCCTGCTGGCCAAAACGGTGCCGTTTTGATCAAGCAGCAGCATAAATCCATGCCGGCCGGCTTTGACCTGTTTTATATAATCGGTAAGATTTACCAGGGTTATATCAATTCCGACAACACCAAAGACCTGCTCTTGTTCATCAAGCAGAGCGGTCACAATACCGACATTGATATCGGGGGAGGTAACCGATCGGTAAGGTTCGGTTATCATGATTTTGCCCGGACTTTCTTTTGCCAGCACGTACCAGGGTCTGAGTCTGGGATCGTATTTCGTCGCACGATTGCGTTTGTGGGAGCGCACAAAACTACCATTTTCCCGTCCCATGTAGACGGAATTGGCGTAGGGGTGATGTTTTCGGTAATCGCTGAAAATGTTGATTATCTTTTGTTCCGTTTGGCCGATGTTGTATTGAAAGGTCGCGGGATCGGCTTCAATGAAGTTGGTAAAGTCGGCATCATGTCTCCAACGCACCAGATCGGCCGCCGCAATCGTCGCCAAATCAGTTTCGACGCCTTTAATAGTACTTGCCAATGCGAAATCAACATGTGCCAGTTGATTTTGAAAATCATCGTAAATGTCATCGAATATCATGTTCCGCAATTTGTGTGAGAGGAACGTACCAATGGATGCAATAATGAGAATGCTGGCGCCGACATATAACAACAATATCTTGTATTTAAGTTTCATAACAGATGTCTTTCCGGAAGTGAATTTGCCAAGGATAATATGGCTTAATATCACATAGTTGTCAAAGTCTAATATCTAATTACTCCGCCCTGATAAATAGCAGATTTAGGTTTTGGAACTGTTCGTTCATAACCGACGAATGTTTTTGGATTGAAGGCCCGCGGATAAATTAGCCCTCATTTTCAGAATTTTGTAATGCAACAACGAATAGTGCGACATACAGTGCAGGCGACTAGGGAGAAATATTGTCCAAAATATAGCCCTTGTGGCCAGTGGCTGAAATTTTGGTGTGCGGGTATTAGAATTGTCCAGTAAATCAGGTCGTCAGCTTTTAGATCCGGTTCTTGCCGAACATGCTTGACACTCGATTATAAATTCTCTAAAGTAGTGATTAATTTTCAATATTATTCATTACTCAATGGAGGAATTCATGGCAGAACAGAAAAATTACGAATGTGTTGATTGCGGAAATCAAGCACAGGCAAGTGCTGATGGAGACCAGGTGCCCGAGTGTTGCGGCAAACAAATGCAGGAACAGGAACCTTTGAATGTATGTGTGGCCCCGGCCGGTCCCGAACACTCAAGATTTGATGACCTGGGTGAACCCTGCGACGACGGCAGATCCGGCTCCTGATAGATGTCTGCTTAACGAGCTGATTGAACCCAATCTAAATGACGCTTTGCCCATTTAAAAATCCGTGCCTGCGGATTTTTAAATGGGCCCTCATCCAGATACCTACCGCATCCTAGCCAAAACTTCAACCTAATTACCGCTTAAATAACCATTTGCAAAGCGAGATTTTGTGAGACGATAAAATCCAAATTCCCAAGCATCATATTGGAATTTATTTGGGATTTGTCTTTTGGGGCTTGGAATTATCATGGTTTTTTGAAACCGGGATTTTTGATAGATTTAGTCAATTACTTCTCTGATTGATGGAGGCTTGATACTCGACATATTTTAAAAGGGGGTTTAAAATGAATGAACTCAAAATCAGCACAATTCTTCTGTTTTCGTTCTTTTTACTGACAGGTTTCAATACTGACAATGCCATCGTGCCGCAGCAGGAGATTTTGTCCGGTGGTCCCCCCAAGGACGGGATTCCTGCTATATTAAAACCCAAAATCGTCGGGCCCGGCGATGCTGCGTACCTCGAGGATTCGGATGCGGTCATCGGGGTCAGAATCGGCAGTCAGACCCGGGCTTATCCGATCAAAGTCTTGAACTGGCATGAAGTGGTCAACGATACCATCGACGGGGTGCCGGTAGCGGTGACATTTTGACCGCTGACCCAAACGGGGGTCGTGTACTCCCGCACGGTTGACGGCAAGGCACACACATTTGGCGTATCGGGACGTTTATACAAGAGTAACGTCCTGTTATACGATCACCAGACGGAAAGCCTCTGGTCACAGCTAATGGACAAGGCCATCTCTGGTCCTTCGGCAGGAAAAAATCTTAATGTCTTGCCATCCAGTAGGATAACTTGGAAAACATGGCAGAATAGAAACCCGTCCACCAAAGTGCTTTCAGATGATACCGGGTTTTATCGCGACTATTCCATCGATCCCTATGAGGGGTATTACCGCATCGGCTCTTTGATGTTTCCGGTCGGAGACGTGCGTAAGGATATGTCTGCCAAAGAACCTATCCTGGGTGTCGAAGTCGAAAATCATGCCAAAGCTTACCGGTTGGACTGGCTCAGTGCCAACCCGGGGATTCACAATGACATTGTGGGAAGCCATCCAGTCCAGATCGAAGTCAGTCCTGACGGCGAAGTGGTGGCTGTCCGTGACATACAGGGCAATGCGCTGGCAGCAACATACTCATACTGGTTCGCCTGGCAGGCGTTTCATCGTGAGACGGACGTCTATCAGCAGAAGAATTGATGCCGGATGTTGGATGCCGGATGCCGGAAATCGGCAGGTTGAAGGTATCGGGTGTAGGGTGTTAGGCATGAGGAATCGGCGTATGGCGCACGGCATAAGGTATAAGGTTAAAGGTGTAAGGCATGAGGGATCGGCGTAAGGCGCACGGCTCACGGCGCACGGCATAAGGCGAAGGTTATAAGGGATCGGCACCTGGCGCATGGCCGGGGAGAGCACCACGTTTGCGGAGCGGTTTGCAGGCTGTAGGATCCCGCCTCGGTATAAAGGCGTCGAATTAACTCGTCAATGGCCAGTGGGAGCGGCTTTTAGCCGCGATTGGTCATACCTAAGTCGAGCGACTTTTAGTTACTCGCAACCAGTCCAGGCGGGCGTAATGCCTGCCCCTACGATACGTTGCTTAACCTGTTGGGTAGGGGCGAGGGTTAGCCTCGCCCGCACGGTGAATCCCTAACCCACCTATCGTATTTATCTTGACACCATCGAACCCCTGCTCTAATAAATCTTTATTTTAAGTCGGGTATTTATTGGCAAGCAACATCCGGCAATCAGAGTCCTATGATTCAGGCCGTGAGCCGAGTGCCGTGCGCCTTGAGCCCTGCGCCTGCCAAATATAGTGACCAGTATCAAGCATCCAGCATCCTGAATCGAGTATCCAGCAACCAGCATCCAAGACCCAGTACGAGGAGACTATCATGGCCTATGAAGAAATTTTGTATTCTAGCAAAGGACCGGTCGGTTATTTAACCCTTAACAATCCCCCAAAAATAAATGCGCTGTCGAAAATAATGATTGGTGAAATTATTCATGCTTTAGATGAAGTTGCGCTGGATGAATCAATAAAAGTGCTGGTTATTCGAGCTGCCGGCAAACATTTCTGTGCGGGTCATAATTTAACAGAGTTGGTTGATGGGGGGGTTAAGGAATACAAATTTGTTTTTGATCAATGCACCCGGATGATGCAGATGATCCATGAAATTCCCCAGCCGGTGATTGCCCAGGTGCAGGGCATCGCCACCGCCGCCGGCTGTCAACTGGTTGCCTGGTGCGATCTCGCTATTGCTGAAGATGGGGCCCAATTTGCCACACCGGGAGTTAAAATCGGTTTGTTCTGCACGACGCCAATGGTGGCCATTACCCGGGCCGTCGGCCGCAAAGCCGCTCTTGAGATGCTGCTAACGGGTCGATATTTTCCGGCCGGGGAAGCCAAAGAATTGGGTCTGGTCAACCGGGTGGTGCCGCTGGAGGCCTTAGAGTCCGAAACCGAAATCCTGGCCAATCAGATTGCCGAAGCCAGCCGTTTTACGCTGGCGATCGGCAAACAGGGATTTTATGCCCAGGTCGATCAACCGGATGCCGCTGCCACGCACTATGCCAAGCACACCATTACCATGTCCCTGGCAGCAGAAGATGCACAAGGGGGAATACGGTCATTTCTCGAGAAAAAAGCACCTGTGTGGAAGAATCGATAGTGACTCATCTATTTATGCTTACACAGCTGAAATAACAAATAACAAATAACAAATATCAAATATCAAATAAATTCCAATGACCAAAATTCAAAATTCCAAACCCATCTATGACCTTGAAGAGAGAACATATCAGTTTGCTAAAGACGTGAGGTTTTTTGTCAAAACTTTGCCAAAAACCATTGCCAATTTAGAGGATGGTAAACAGGTAATCAAAGCCTCGGGTTCTGTCGGTGCAAATTATATAGAGGCGAACGAGGCCTTGAGCAAAAAAGATTTTAAAATGAGAATAAAAATATGCCGCAAGGAAGCTAAGGAAAGCGCATATTGGCTCAGGTTGATTGACGCGACGAATCTACTGAAGAACTCAGATGATGCAAAAAGTTTGATGCAAGAGGCCAATGAGTTGAAGAAAATATTTTCATCAATCCTTGAAAAATCAAAATGATCAACTGTTGACTATTATCGACGAAGTGAATGTTTCGGTCATTGATTATTGTAATTTGTGATTTGTTTGAAATTTGTGATTTGTAATTTGTAATTTTTCTTGTCGGCTCCCGGAATTTAATATACCAAATCAATTTTTCATGGACCCATTATCATATTTTGGCGGCCAATCTCGCTCCTTGATCGATCGCTCGTTTGGCATCCAACTCAACAGCCCGGTCTGCTCCGCCAATTAAGTGAATCGGCATTCCGTGGTTTTCCAGTTCATTCTTTAGATCCCTCAGCGGTTCCTGACCGGCACAGATGATAACGGTGTCGACCGCCAAACACCTGGGTTTGCCTTTAAGCATAATATGCAACCCATCCTCGTCGACCTTGTCATAAGTAACTCCGTTTATCATGATGACATTGCGTTGCTTGAGCGTGATGCGGTGAATCCAGCCGGTTGTCTTGCCCAGGGTGGCGCCCATTTTATCCGGTTTGCGCTGCAGCAGATAAACCTGGCGGCCGGAGGAGGGCACCTGCGGTCGTTTCTGTTCCAGTCCGCCGGGCAGTCGATAGTCTTTGTCTACCCCCCATTCTTTTAGAAATTCATCCACGTCAAGGCTGGTTGAGATGCCCGCCGGGTGGGTGATGTATTGAGCGACGTCAAATCCGATGCCACCGGCCCCGACAATGGCAACGTGCTCTCCGACCTCTTTTTTATGCAATAAAACATCTATATAATTCAGTACGTTGAGGTGATCGATGCCGGCAATTTCGGCATTTCGCGGGGTGACCCCACTGGCCAGGATAACCGCATCATATTCTGCGGCAATGAGGTCGGCAGCCGAAGCTCGCATATTTAAACGAAGCCGAACACCGGTTAATTCAAGTTGTCGTTTATAATAGCGCAGCGTTTCGTTAAATTCCTCTTTGCCGGGAATTTGATTGGCCATATTCATTTGTCCGCCGATTCTGTCGTTTTGTTCGAACAGTGTAATATCGTGCCCCCGCAGGGCGGCAACCGTTGCAAAAGACAGACCGGCCGGCCCGGAACCGACCACGGCAATATTTTTCGGATTCTGCGTAGGCGGGTATTGAAGTTCGATTTCATGACAGGCCCTTGGATTCACCAGGCAGGATGAAATTTGGCCCAGAAAAATGTGATCCAGACATGCCTGGTTGCAGCCAATGCAGGTATTGATTTCATCGGCTCGGTCCTCTGCCGCTTTTATCACAAACTCCGCATCCGCTAAAAACGGGCGGGCCATGGAAATCATGTCCGCGTCCCCCCGTGCCAACACTTCTTCCGCCGTCTCGGGGGTGTTGATCCGATTGCTGGTGACCAGGGGGATGGAAACTTTTCCTTGCAACCTTGCGGTTACCCAGGTAAACGCCGCCCGCGGCACCAGCGTGGCAATCGTGGGGACTCTGGCTTCATGCCAGCCGATGCCGGTATTGATTATGGTGGCACCGGCCTCTTCGATTTTTTCCGCCAGATGCACAACTTCCTCCCAGGAACTGCCATTTTTGACCAAATCGATCATTGAAAGTCGATAGATAATGATAAAATCCGGACCGGCTTTTTCTCTGACCTGCCGTACAATTTCAACCGGAAATCGAATGCGATTTTCAAAACTGCCGCCCCAGCCATCGGATCGATTATTGGTTTTGGATACGATAAACTGGTTGATCAGATAGCCCTCGGAGCCCATAATCTCCACCCCGTCATAGCCGGCCTGCCGGGCAAGAAAAGCACAGTTTGCATAGTCCTGGATGTGTTCCAAAATTTCTGGTTCAGTTAAAGCCCGGGGTCTGAAAATATTTATCGGCGCCTTGATGGCCGATGCACTCACCAGATCTTCGTTAAAGGCGTATCGTCCGGCATGCAGAATCTGCATGGCGATTTTTCCGCCTTCCTGGTGGACCGCCCCGGTCACTGTTTTGTGTTTTTGCACTTCTTGCGCAGTATTCAATTTGGCTGCACCGGCGGCAACACATCCCGCTTCGTTCGGAGCTACGCCTCCGGTGACGATAAGCCCTACACCGCCCCGGGCCCTTTCGGCATAATAGGCTGCCATGCGCTCAAATCCCTGCGGGGCTTCCTCGAGTCCGGTGTGCATCGAACCCATCAGAACCCGGTTTTTCAGTTGGCTGAAACCGAGGTCTAATGGAGCTAATAGGTGAGGATACTTTGAGTGTTTCATTTTCAATTCCCGGTAATTATTTTGATATTTCGCAGTGAACTATTGATAATAAATAACAAATCCCAAGCACCAAATTACAAATAAATCCCAAATCCCAATTCTCAATGACCAAAACTTTGAAAAGATCATTTGGATTTCTCCGATATTGGCAACTGTTTTCGGTAAAGTTTTGACAAAAAGCCTCACGTCTTTAGCGAACTGGTATGTCCTCTCTTCAAGGTCATAGATGGGTTTGGCCTGCGATGAGCTCAGCCGTTTCGAATTTTGAATTTTGGTCATTGGAATTTGTTTGATATTTGGTGCTTGTTATTTGTAATTTTAATTTTAGCCTGATCCCACCGCGAGTTCGGATACAGAAAGAATTTCCAACTTAATCATTTTCTCTATGCAACGCCAGCATGGTTATATCATCAAATTGCGGTGCATTGTCGATGTGATTGAACAGTTCATGTTTTATATGTTCGATTAATTCAGAAGCCGTCGGTGCCGGTTTTTCAAGCAGGGTTAAGAACCGTTTTTTACCGAATAATTTTTCTTTGGGTGACATTGCCTCAGTCACGCCATCCGTATAGCCGATTAAAATGTCTCCGGGATCGATCCGGACCTGTTGCACGTTAAATTCCATCCCCGGCATCATGCCCACGACCGGTCCAGTGCTTTTGAGGCTTTTTTTGACCCCGAATTGATTCACAATGAACACGGGTTCGTGTCCGCCGTTGACATAAGCCATTTTTCCCGTCTGCGGATCTAAAACTCCGAAAAACATCGTGGCAAACATGCCTTCCTCACCGTGTTCCCCGGCAATATAATCGTTGGTCAGTGATATCGCGTTCAGGGCTTCATAAAAATAATCCCCTTGTGAATTTGGCTCAGTTTTGGTGGTGCCGGGAACCGACAGGCCCTGCAAGCTGATTTTACCGGAAAAAACGCGGATCAAGCTGCGAAAGAGGGCCATAAAAAGCGCTGACCCGACACCTTTGTCGCATACGTCGGCGATCACCAGACCGAGCAAATTTTCCGGCAGGATAAATGCGTCGTGAAAATCACCGGATACCTGCCGGGCTGGATGGAAATAAATGGCTATTTCCCAGCCGGGAATCTGTGGAATATGCCGGGGCAAAAAATCTCGCTGTATTTTTTTGCCCTTTTCCATCTCGTTATCCAGGGCTTTCGAATACGCTTCAATCTTCATTTTCGCTTTCTCCAGAGACCGGTAGGATTCATCCAGCTTGGAGTAAAGCCTGGCGTTTTCAAGGGCGTTGCCGATCTGGGCGGCGGTTATCTGCATTAAATTAGCGGCATCCTGGTTAAAATGCTCCGGCTGTTCATGCAGCAGGGTTATAATACCCAGCAACTCTTCACCCTTGAGAATCGGCACGGCCAGTGCCGACCCGACCGTGTAAGGCTGGTTGGGCAGATTCACCCAGCGGTCATCATTGCGGGTGTCAACAATTAATCCCAATTTATGATTCTGTCTGACCCAGCCGGCGAGACCCTTGTCGAAAACCTGTCCAATTATTCTGGAACGCTGCTCCGGCGTCGGATCAACGCGTGTCAGAATACCGTCGGTAACGGCACCCGCCGCGTTTAGCAGAAACAGGCTGCCCTTATCCGCAGCGGTTAATTCCGCCGATATCTCGAGCGTTTTTTGCAGGAGCCTTGTCAGCACCCGTTCTTTTACCGAAGAACGTGCGAAATTGACAAAATTATCCAGCAACCGGCTCTGGACCTGCAGAGCGGCCTTTTCGCTTCTCAGCCGGGTGATAGCCTGTTTTAATTCCTCCGGATCGTTCAAATCTCAAATTCCTCGGTGATGAGTGTTCAGGTGATCAATCTTAGCCTCTTACATGCAGTAAGTAGTCGGGCTACTGTTAAATCGATAGGATTCCTCAAATCTTCAATCTTCAATTTTCATTACTCATTTTTTGGGGTTCTTGCCAGAGTTTCAGTACTTTCATTAGAATCAAGGACATCGCCATGGCGCCCAGGAATACCAGAACGGTCAAAGCGATGCTCCAATCCCACCAGAGCGGGGCATTAACCAGTATCAGATATGGTGCCAGCGGTATCAGCATGATCACGTTCATTACGGCGATTTCAATCACCGCGGGTGATTTGAATTCCGGATCCGCGATTCTGAGCAGCAATAGTCCGCAGGAAACCGTGCCGGTCACCGTGCCATAGATCGCAACGGTTCTTTCAAGATTATAGTCCCACAGACGCCGGCCAAGAAAAACCACGACTGCTGTCGTGAGGACCCCGCAGGTAAGAGAAATCGCCAGAATCGGTATGGCATAATTCCAGACAATCTGCAACTGAATCGCCATGACGGTGGCAACAATCAGAAAATCAATCGACCAGCCGGTTATTCGGTGCTGGATACCGGCATCGATCAGGTAATTCACCCCGGTCTTTTTCATCAGCCATCTTGTAATAAACGCAAAAATTAACCCGAAAAAAAAGAAAAAGCCCCAAAAAATCGCGGCCACATCCGGCGCAAATAAGCTGCCGAGAGTTCTGATAACGCCATAGGTTACAATATAGACCAGACCGACGAGAGCTGTCTGAAATGCCAGGGTGTCAATATTGGCGGAATGCATCGTTAAGGCACCGGCCGATTTGGGTTTCTGATTTCTGCCGGTGATGCCGGTTAAAAAATCCTGCGGTAATTGTTTGGGGATCTGGTCGGAAAGTCCTTTTTTGATACCCCAGTTGACCAGGGGCACGCCCACAAAAAATGCAAAAAAATAGCCGATAGTTGCGAAAGTTGCCCCGATTGTCGCCGCGTGTTCGAAGCCCAAGCCTTGCCAGACTTTTCCGAATGCCAAAGCCTGGCCGGGTCCTTCATTAAAGCCCAGGGGCGCAAAAAAACCAAATGTCGGGAAAAGCTCTAACCCGAACACGCCGAATAAAATGATAAACAGACCGCCGATAATTGCCTGGAGCGGGAACACCGCGGATTGGGTGAGCGCCATCCATAGTGGTCCTTTAAATACACTCTTAGTTTGGTTTAAAGCGGTTTCTTGTTTCTCGGCGCCGGTCAATCCGACTGAGATAAAAGAAATATTAAAGAAATGATAGGCGAATGATTCCAGATTCGACGCCGCTAGCTCAATCAGATCGATATTCAGCAAAATAAGGCCCAGTATGCCTCCGATAAGACAGCTCGGTATGAGAAACCGCTGAAAAATGGATACCTTCGCTCTCAGCAAAACACCGACTAACAGCATGATAGCCAAAGCGCCGAATGTGAGCATGGATTCGAATGGAAACGGAATCTGCATTTCAATCTCCGGAGATCAAGTATGGGCCACGGTCAGATTTTCCGGCGAAGACGGGTCAGCACCGCCGCTGGCCTGAAAACTGGGCCAGTATAATCGAAAAAGAAACTCTGAAATGAATATGGCTTCCCCATGCAAGATGTCAGATGAAAGATCTGTTCCTTCATGTCCTGGTGGCTGATTATTACAATTATGGTTTGACTCCGATGGCCTGAAAAAGGTATAAGAATCTTCGACTTCGAACACCATACATGAGATGGTGGTATATGACAACTCCACTTTTGCTGCGAAATTATTTTTGCGCGAGCCCTTAGCCCATCGACTTCTGAATCTGCTATATATCCCGGACCTGATAGCAGGCAATATAGAACCTGAATCTTGCATGAAAATTAATGAGAAGTTTAGAATAATAATAAATTACAAAAAGTTGTCCAAAATTCAGGTATAAAATAAAGAGGGAGGACCAGATGTTTAACCGAATACTTGTCGCATTAAAGTTTGGGCCTGCCAGCCTTCATGCGCTCAAAAAAGCCCTGGAACTTGCGCGGGTAAGTGATGCTGACCTACACATTTTTCACGCGCAGGATTATACCTTCCAGGAAACAGATGAAAATGATCCTGAATTTGTCGAAATAAAAAAGAAAACAGAAATATATTATGCAGACGAAATAGAGCCCCTGTTGGGATCCCTGGCAAATGTAACATTTAAAAGCCAGCCGGCTGATCCGGCACTTCACATCTGTAAACTGGCCCACATGCTTCCGGCTGATCTAATTGTCCTGGGGTGCCACCAGTTAGCTGAAAAAATTTCCATGGGCCGGCTGGACTATGTGGGTGTTACCATTCTTGAAAAAGCACCGTGTCCCGTGATGTTGGTACCGTTTAACGATCGGTAGCCCGGGTAGCGGGGGCACAAAAAATTTGGGGGAAAAGCGGACCGCAGAACCTGGAAAAAGCGAATCACGCTGAAGACGTGATCTAAAGGCCGCTGGGAGCGGCAGCCGGAAGAAAAACGATTAAAATTAACAGATTGACCACCTTTATCATTTAAAAACCATGGTGTCCGATATTTCCCTTTTGGGTTTCAGGTGTCAGGCTATCCGCTGGAAGCCGAAGCGGCCGGCTTGATTGTTTTCATGAGGTCAACTGTTGCCGCTAGAACGGCCAGAAGCTGTTGTCATGCCAGATCTGCTCCGTGAGCTCTTTATCAATTTCAGATAAAAAGTACAGATGCTGTTTCTCCCAATCCGCCAGCCACTGGTACAGGGCTTTTTCATTCGGGTCCTCGGCCTCTGCTGAACGGTTCGAATAGAGCTTAATTGCGTTTTCTTCCATGGACATCGCTGCGGATATGGCGGCCGCCTCATAGTCAGCAGCGGACAATTGTTCCTTTAATTCCTGGGTCAGCACCCTGGGGGCAATGTTGCCGCTGAAATCGTTATTATATTCACCAGGCGTGAATGCATGGCTTTCCTGGTAGACCTTGAATTGATCGGATAGAATCTTAACGTGTTTGACCTCCTCATCTGCCATCATTTCAAAAAATTCTTTGACGGCTTTGCCGCTTGCCTGCTCGGCAACTTTGCCATAAAAAGCCTGGCCTCTTTTTTCCAACAAAATGGCATTTTTTAAAATCTCGATGGTTTTGTCTTCGCTCATGTAATCCTCCTCAGATCTGAATAGAAGTGATATCAATTTAATTTTAAAACTCATAAAAAACTATTTTTATTTAGACGGGATCAACGCTTAATAGTTTATCAAAGAAGTCCGCCAACTGCTGTTCATACCAGCTTTTTAAAAAAAATCCATCAAAAATCCGTTATGACCGCCGAAATCATGAATGGACAAACTGGTGCGTTCGTTGAGTTCGAGTTGATAAAAATCTTCAACCGGTATGATCGGATCATCCCTGGCAGCAATAATTGTGGTGTCTACCGCTAAATCTTTAACGGCATCCTTTAAAAGAGAATATTCCCTGAAATACTGCTCAGCGGAATTGAACTCACTGTATTTTTCAAGCAGAAAATCCGTCACCGCCTGAATGGTTTTTAACGGCATCACCGGCGCAAAATCATAGGCATCGGGAAACAGTCGCTGCTTTTTTTTCAATGACCGGAGCCATTTTTTTAGAAAGTATATGCGGATTATAGGATATTGATCTATTTTGAGGGTTGATTTGCCAGGGGCCAGGACCGGGCTGACTGCCACTGCATGCCACAGGTTTTCTATCGGATCCCGGTGCATACGGCGGGCGATTCGCAGTGCAAAATTTCCCCCCAGGGAAAAGCCGACCAGAAAAACCGGTTTTGCCCCGGCTTTCTTGCATACCTGGCGTACTGCCTGGAAAACCTCTTCCAGCAGCACGGCATAAAAAATACCTTGATTTAAGTGATGGCTGTCACCGTGGTCCCTGAAATTCAAGCGAAAAATGTCATAACCCCGCTGGTACAGGGCATTTCCCGTGCATAAGATATAGCTGGAATCGGCGCTGCCTTCCCAACCGTGTAATAATATTACCGTACCGGCCGTCTTTTTAGAGCTTTGTGGCGAATAATGTCCAAGCAGGCGGATTTTATCCCGGGTTGTCAGGATCACCTCCCGGGCGGCATCGCGCATGGAATTTTTGCTCCAGGCGCGGAACGGACTGCTGGCTAGAATAGTCTGAACGTGACCGTTTCGCAAATAGATTGCCGGCCTGAAAGAATCCCCGGTCAACATCTTTAACTCTCTCCGCTGTCGCTGTTTACCCGGGAAATCGCTTCTCCCGATTGATAAAACACCAACTCCCACTGCCAGTTTGCCGTATCGTGGCGAATGATGTAGGTCGCATCATCGCTGCCCAGTATTTTAAAGTAGCGGTGATCCGGCGACAGCCATCGGTCCACAATTTCCCTGATTTCGATTTTATAGGTCGCCATCTGAATATACCGGGGAGATTCTTCACCCCGGTATCCGGCATAGCATTCTACCTGAATATGCATGAGATGAATTTCCAATAGAGAACGAACTGAACATCGAACATTCGATGTTGGACGTTCGATGTTCGATGTTCATCTTTTTAGCCTATTCTATCTTCCGCATTCCGAATTTCCCAATCCCCAATTTCGACCATAATGCCCACAATTACACACAAGGATCAATAGCAAAATACTGATTGAATTAGAAGGCCGATAGTAATAATCTATAGAAAATGAATAAGTATCTGCAACTAATAATCGGTCTAATTGCACTTTTCCTTCTTGAAGCTGCGGTTGCGGCGCAACCGCTAATGATGAAAACCGAGGAAATCGTGGTTGTCTATGAGGCGCCCCTTGCAAGTGCAGCGCGGGAAGTCGTCCGAATTTATCCAAAACTCAAACTGGAACTGGAAGAATTTTTCGGCTGGAATTTAGATGTCAGGCCTCAGGTGGTTTTGGTCAATGACACCCGGTCTTTCCAGAAATTGACTCGCAACAAACTCTTTGTTGCGTTTGCCGTACCGGATAAGGAACTGATTGTCATTGATTATTCCCGAATGAACACGCGCCCCTTTACCCTCAGCGTAACCCTGAAACACGAACTATGTCACCTGTTGCTGCACCGCCACATCAGCAAACATAATCTCCCAAAATGGGTCGATGAGGGAGTTTGCCAATGGGTCAGTGATGGCATCGGGGAAATATTCGTCAACAAAGGCTGGTCCGGGCTCGATTCCGCTGTCATGGCGGGCCGTATTATACCCTTGAAGCAATTGACAGATTATTTTCCCCGGGACGGGGCATCATTGATACTGGCCTATGAACAAAGCAAGAGTGTGATCAACTATGTCGACCGACAATACGGCTATCATGCGATCATGGAAATACTGGAATTGCTTAAAAATGGTGAAACCGTGGAGACAGCCCTCATGCGCACCCTTGCCATTTCACATCAGCAATTGGAAGCAGAGTGGCTTGACCATCTTGAAAGCACCCCCCGCTGGCTGGTTTTTCTGGCTAGTCACATGTACGCCATCATCTTTTTTCTGGCAGCCGTATTGACTTTTTTGGGTTTTATCCGGCTGCACATCAACCGCAAAAAGAAATATGCGGAATGGGAGGAAGAAGATGATTGAAAAGCGAACCGCAGCCTGCGACGAGCTCAGGCCGAGTGGAATATCGAATATTGAATATCGAATGTCGAAGGAATGAATTCTATCGATTTCAAAAAAGATAGAGCGGAGCGAAACCATCCTTCGACATTCTGCGGTTCGATTTTTCTTATACCATCTTTCTTCTATCTCTTTCTAACCACCCACAGGGCGATCACATACGCGAAAACCCCGGTGGCCGCAATCTGCGGTATCCCCCAGTTGACCGCTATCTGCGCTGCCATTATGGAAGACAAAACGGACGCACAGCCATTGACCGACCAGGCGTAGGCGCGCTGCACAGGTGCATCGAGAATGTATCGCATCCCAAGCGGGAAGGGTAGTCCCAATAAGAAACCGGCCGGCAGTAGAAAAAGAAAAATACTTAAATATTGTACTCCGGTTGATGCTTTCAGGATATCTCCTGATATGAACTCAAAAATAAACGCCTCCAAAACCAGTACCGTGATCAATAGGGCCAGCGAAAGCCGAAGGTTTTGCCGGGATACTTTATAAACCCAGATGCCGCCCAGACCAGAGAAAAACAAAATTCCGGCCATCACGATTGAAAAACTGATCACGGGATCACCCACAAGAAGGATAAAGCGTTTGATAAAATATATTTCAACAAACATAAAACCCGTGCCGACTGCAAAAAAATATACAATCCGGGAAAATTTCGGTTTCCGGGTTCCACGGGTGCTCACCAACAGGGGGATGATCAACAGAGCCAGCGCAACAAACAGGGCTTCAATAAATACCAGCGACACCACGATTTCCCCTGACATGAAAAGTGCGTACAGTCGTTCGCCCATGCTGTGGTAGAGCATTTTTACCCTGGACCACTTCAGGAATCGGCCGGGAAACGGGCGCATGTCCGACTGGGGTGCAATATCGAGCAAGTACCGCTGAAAAAAATCGTCCGGCCGACCGGCCCGATAACTGTCGGCCAGTCGGTTTAATTCTTCAAAGTGATAGGGTTTGTCGAATATATGATAACGATTCGCCATCTCCCGTTCCATACCGTGCAGGAAAACCAGATCGAAATTTCTGATCCCGGCAAATCGCGCCACCTTATCGGAATCAATAGCAGAATTTGAGACAAGCAGGGTGAAAGTGTCAAAGTTGCGCAGAACTGCCAGGTGCCTGGCGGGATTTATAGTCCCTGTTTTTTTAACAGCCTCATATGCGGTGGCCCACATCCGCAAAGAATCTGAAGGCGGCAACAGCAGTTTGCGGGATACAGTAACTATTCCCCCCGGCTTTAGATGCGTCAAGTATTCGGTAAAAGCCTCTATGGTGAAAAAATGTTCCTGATTCAGAGCGGTGGTTCCGGGAACTGAGGCCCCCCAGTTTTCAATATGAATAACATCGTAATCGTTGCGGGTTTGAGCCAGAAATGACCTGGGGTTCCGGTTGATAATTTTATGATTATATTGCCGCTGCAGAATTTCAGCAGTGCCGGGGGATTGCACGACAACGGATACGTTCCCGGCGCCGGCAGCCGTGGCACAGGGTATGGACGATCCGCCCCCGGACACGATCAGCAAAACGCTATCGGGCTGCCGTCTCAGATAATAAGCGGCATAGGATAGCAGATGTGTTGCAAACCGGCTATCAGCTCGATTATGGGGGATATCATACAGGGTAAGCTGGTTGTCGCCGTCTTTGAAGACGGCATGCTGGCGGGGCAGGGCGTCTGTATATTTAAGACTCAAGCCGGGAGCATAGCGGATGTAAGGGGTTTGGACCCGATCCACCCGGCCCCTGATAGAGGTCTTTGACTCAACGATCCGGGATTCGGGAAATTGCAGAATATGAGAAAGCGCTTTATAGGGGGAAGGTTTTACAATAGTTAAATTGCGGCCGGTCGGGCTGAATATGAAGATCGATAGGAAAATAATTGTAAAACCGGAAGCTGCCCTGAAAATGCGGCTCATTTTCCGATTTTTGATCGTGGCACTATTTTTAAAGAGCCGGGCCGGAATTGAAAATACGGCCGGGATTAATGAAGCCAGGGCGGTAATGATGATAAGTTTTCCTTCGCCCAGTACGGGCAGCATCGGGATCGGTATCACAGCACCGATTGCGGAACCCGACATGGATGCAAAATAGACCAGGCCGGTCTTTTCCGGAACGGATATGTAAGCAATCGAAATCAACATGCCTGAAAAAAGGAAAGGCAGGGCCAGCATCAGATAAGCAGCCAAAAGATAGACAATTTGGATGTGTTCCACCGGAAGCCTGAAAAAGTCCAGCGGCAGATGGTTTAAGGTCAGAAAAGATAAGATGGCTGAAATGGAATATAGGTAGGGAAGAATTGTAATCCCGCTTCCGGATTGAAGTTGCTGCATCCAGGCTTTTTGGCGGATATCAATTATACTTAAAAAAGTACCGCTGGCGCCAAATCCAAAAAGCGCAATGCTGATCACCATAAATGACAGATGATTCCATTGCCCGATAGAAAACACCCGGGTAAGAAGCACCTCAAAGGCAAGGGTGGAAAGGGAAACAAAGAAAACCGATAAAAAGAGAATGTCAAATCCATCAGAGGTGGACAAGGGTCGAATCAACCGCAGGCGGGCAGATGTCGCAGTAAGGAATTTATTCAAATTATATCTCTTTTTTGGCCACATACAACAAACAACTTTTATGGAACTACGCACGGCCGCAGCTGTGAAAAGATTGAACGTCGAACATCGAACGTCCAACATCGAACATCGAATGATGATTTCGCTGCGCTTTGTCGATTTTAAAATAAACCAAACCACAACCAGTGCGAACCATTCGGACCTGAACTCACAACCGAAGGGCCAAGCCTATCCGAATTATGCAATGTAGATGTATTTTGCCCGATCCCTATTTAGACAGATAGAATACATTATTCGACGTTGGACGTTCGATGTTGGATGTTCGATATTCATTTTTTAATTAACGCTCCAGCGCAACCCCCGTCATTGGAACAAACAGCACGCCCGTTATCTGACGGGTTATATATTTATCCCCTTGTCTGGTGACCAGGGTGAGGTTCTGGAATGAGAACGGATTTCCAAGCGGCAAGATGAGACGTCCGCCGTCTTTGAGCTGCTTCAACAGCGGTGGTGGAATATGGTTGACCGCGGCGGTGATCATGATGGCATCAAAAGGGGCCGCATTTTCCCAGCCGAAGTAGCCGTCGCCATGATGGGTAAAAATGTTGCTGTACCCAAGGGTCTTCAAAAGCCGTGTGGAACTTTTGTGAAGCTTTTCTTTAATTTCTATGGAGTAAACTTCTTTGACCACCGCAGCCAGGACAGCAGCCTGGTAGCCGGAACCGGTTCCGATCTCGAGCACCCGCTGGGTAGGATTCAGCTCCAAACTGGCCGTCATCAGGGCCACAACGTAAGGCTGGGATATCGTCTGTCCCGCCCCGATTGGAAGCGCCGTGTCAGCGTAGGCCGAGGAAAGTATCCGTTTTGGCACGAAACAGTGCCGCAGAACGGAGCGCATTGCAGCCAGGACCTGCGGATCGGATATTCCGCGGCCTTTTATATCGAATTCAACTAATTTTTCTCTGGCGGCTTTATATTTCGGGCTATCCGGAACCACATCAGCAACTAAAGAAGCGGGCAAAAAAATCAGGAGACACAGGAAGAGGAGGATCTTTTTCATGGCACACCTCCCTTAAGATGGTTGAACGGTTGATTGGTTGAATCGTAACCGGTATCGGACCGCTTCCTGCCATCGCAGCAATGGCGACCGATATCACAATAAATTCCCGGTTGCTCAGCTATATAGCACAATAAACCCTATAGTTGCATAAAATTTTGAAATCCAACTTAGCTGCTGCAATGAAGACCATTGAAAGTATTGACTGATCCTGGATTCTGGTATCTGGATCCTGGATGTCGTTGAAATTCACCGATATTGTCCTGTTAAATATCCAGCATCGAGTATCCCCGCTGAAACGGGATCTCCGCTCCGCTCCGGCAAGCATCCAGCATCTGCCCGGAAAAAGCAACGATCTTAGACATAACGGCCAGGCTAGATGACAAGAATTTATGCAATGTTAGGGTAAAGGCATGGTTTCATCACGAAAACACGCATTCCCCCTGCGTCCTCCTCGTCGTGCTCGTTCTCGAAATCAATTTTCAGCCCTAAATCCCAGAAATATTAAAATTTTTTTTACTTTTTGCTAAATATACTATATCATTGCTGTCCAAAATAATTTGAAAATCAAATACTGCCTTTAATAAAAACAGGCAGTTATAAACGGGAAATTAGTGATTTAGAAATCAGGTTGTACCTTTTCAAAGTCGATGCTGTCCAAAACCCTT
>Ga0209260_10000119_pt1 | contig 55210 bp, 69 predicted proteins | sample WorMetTypGCAVOLI_FD_187421 | JGI IMG/M metagenome (GOLD analysis project Ga0209260, IMG submission 187421) | Marine gutless worms symbiont microbial communities from Max Planck institute for Marine Microbiology, Germany - Olavius algarvensis... ...
TGCCGGGGGACAACGTGAAGATGGAAGTGCAGTTAATCGCACCGATCGCGATGGATGACGGCCTGCGATTTGCGATCCGCGAAGGCGGACGTACCGTGGGTGCCGGTGTCGTATCCAAGATTATCGAGTAAATGGCGAGTATATAAAACATGGCAACCAATCAAAATATCCGTATCCGCCTGAAGGCCTTCGATCATCGACTGATCGACCGTAGCGCGGCCGAAATCGTCGAAACCGCGAGGCGTACCGGCGCGCGTGTCAAGGGGCCTATCCCGCTACCGACGCGTAAAGAGCGCTTCACCATCCTGATTTCACCCCATGTGAACAAGGATGCGCGCGATCAGTATGAAATCAGAACGCATAAGCGTCTGATGGATATTGTCGACCCCACCGACAAGACGGTCGATGCGCTGATGAAGCTCGACCTGGCGGCCGGCGTCGACGTTCAGATCAAACTGAACTGACCAGGCCCGCAAAACGCCAGGCGTTTTGCGGGAGAACCGACTCAGAGTAAAAATTCGCGCGCGAATTTTTACTCTGAGTCGATCTTCCAGATTCGCTGCGAAGCAGCGTATCTGGCCTTGGCACCGACCCTTGCCGGCACAGGCAAAAAAGATGCCAGTTTTTCCGGTAAGTACTTAACTTGCCGATACTTATCTGGTATAGTGCGCGCCCTCGCGGCCCGATACGGATTATCCGTCTCGGGCCGCGCGTTCGAAAACGGGACGCTCAAGCGGACGGCGAGAGCCATCCGATATCTGCTGTAAACGGAGTTACGGCCGTTTTTGGGGACAAGCAAGTCTTTGAAAACGAAAGAAAAACATAGAAAGCTTATGTTTTTCGTCATTTGAAAATTCGCGGACGGATTAATCAAATGCAACAGCTTATTTTTGAGGTTTAACTAATGTCTCTCGGTTTGGTAGGACGTAAAGTCGGTATGACCCGGGTTTTTTCCGATGATGGTGTTTCGGTTCCGGTAACGGTCATCGAAGTAGAGCCCAATCGGGTCTCGCAGATCAAAACGGTCGAAACAGACGGCTATGCGGCGGTGCAGGTGGTTACCGGTATGCGGCGCGCCAAGCGTGTGACCAAGCCGATGGCCGGTCATTACAAAAAGGCAGGCATTGAGGCCGGCCGCGGCGCCTGGGAATTTCGCCTGGATTCCGTCGATGAAATCGAGCTCGGCTCGGAGTTCAAGGTCGATCTGTTCGAGCAGGGCCAGATCGTCGATGTCTCGGGCGTCTCCAAGGGCAAGGGTTTCCAGGGCGGCGTGAAGCGACACAATTTCAGTATGCAGGATGCAACCCACGGTAACTCGATCTCGCATCGCGCCAACGGCTCGATTGGGCAAAACCAGACCCCGGGGCGCGTTTTCAAGGGGAAAAAGATGTCGGGTCACATGGGTGCCGCAAACACCACGACGCAAAACCTGGAAGTGGTCCGGGTCGATGCCGAGCGTAACCTGCTGTTGATCAGGGGCGCGGTTCCCGGTGCTAAAAGCGGCGATGTCATCATTCGTCCGGCTGCCAAGCAATAGGCGCGCATCGCAGACACCAGAGAATAGAAGATTCAGAGAATTCAAGAAATGGACATAGCGATTCATAATTCGAAGAAAAAGGTATCCGTTTCCGACGATGCTTTTGCCGCCAGTTTTAACGAAACGCTGGTGCATCAGTTGGTCGTGTCTTACATGGCAGCGGCCCGTGCCGGCAGCAAGGCGCAAAAGACGCGTTCACAAGTCAGTGGCGGCGGCGCCAAACCCTGGCGCCAAAAAGGCACCGGTCGCGCCCGCGCAGGCACCATCCGCAGCCCGATTTGGCGCTCCGGAGGCGTTACCTTCGCTGCTACCCCGCGCGATTACAGCAAGAAACTGAACAAGAAAATGTACCGCGCAGGCTTACGCAGCCTGGTATCCGAACTGGTGCGCCAGGATCGCCTGCTGCTGATCGACAAGCTGGGCGTGACCGAGCCTAAGACCAAGCAGATGCAGGCCCGTCTCGATGATTTGGGCGTGGATAATGCGCTGCTGTTAACCGACGGCCTCGACTCGGCGGTTTATCTTTCGGCGCGAAATATTCCGAATATCCAGGTAATGGACATCGCGATCGTCGATCCGGTCAGCCTGATTAAGCAGGAAAAGATTGTTATCGACGAAGCCGCGCTAAAGAAACTCGAGGAGCGCCTGTCATGAATCAGGAAAGAATTTTTCAGATCTTGAAAGTCCCGCATATCTCCGAGAAATCGGCGCTGCTCGGCGACTCGGCCAATCAGGCGGTGTTCCAAGTGTCCACCGACGCCAAAAAGGCCGAAATCAAGGCGGCGATCGAGCAATTGTTTGACGTCAAGGTGGCCCAAGTGCGCACCGTAAACATGAAGGGTAAAACCAAGCGCCAGGGACAGCGCCGCAGGAAGCGCTCCGATTGGAAGAAGGCGTATGTTTCACTAGAGCAGGGTCATGAAATCGACCTCGCATCGATTGGCGGTTAAAAATGGCACTGATTAAAGCAAAACCAACTTCACCCGGGCGGCGTTTTGTCGTCTCGGTAAAAACGCCGGGGCTGCATAAAGGCAAGCCCTTTACCGGGCTGTTGGAAAAGAAAGCCAAGACCGGTGGGCGCAATAATGCGGGCCGGATTACTTCGCGCCACATCGGCGGCTGGCATAAGCAGCGCTATCGCCAAATCGATTTCAAGCGCAACAAAGACGGCATCGACTCCGTGGTCGAGCGTATCGAGTACGATCCTAACCGTAGCGCGCATATTGCCCTGCTGAAGTACATGGATGGCGAGCGCCGTTACATCATCGCTCCCAAGGGCGTAGCCGAGGGCGCCAAACTGCGCTCCGGTGAAGACGCCGGCATCAAAAACGGCAATTGCCTGCCATTGCGCAGTATACCGGTCGGTTCGGTGGTTCATTGTATCGAACTGAAACCCGGCAAGGGTGCGCAGCTAGCGCGCTCGGCCGGTACCTCGGCGCAGTTTGTCGCGCGCGAGGGTGCCTATTCCACGCTGCGACTGCGCAGCGGCGAAATGCGTAAGGTGCTGAGCGACTGTCGCGCCGTCATCGGCGAAGTCGGTAACGGCGAACATAGCCTGCGCTCGCTCGGCAAGGCCGGCGCAACCCGCTGGCGCGGTACTCGTCCCACCGTGCGCGGTGTGGCTATGAACCCGGTAGATCACCCGCATGGCGGCGGCGAGGGCCGTACTTCGGGTGGTCGTCACCCGGTATCGCCCTGGGGTACCCCGGCCAAGGGATTCAAGACACGTTCGAACAAACGCACCGACCATCTGATCGTGCGTCGTCGGAACAAGAGGTAATAGTTAATGCCACGTTCACTCCGAAAAGGCCCGTTTATCGATCAGCACCTGATGAAGAAGGTGATCGAAGCGGTTGAAACCAATAACAAACGTCCGATCAAGACCTGGTCGCGGCGCTCCATGATCGTGCCTGAAATGGTCGGGCTGACGATTGCGATCCATAACGGACGCCAGCATGTGCCGGTATTGATAAATGAAAACATGGTCGGGCACAAGCTCGGCGAATTTTCGCTGACGCGTACCTACCGTGGTCATATTGTCGATAAGAAAGCGAAGAAAAGGTAAGTCATATGCAAACCAGTGCCAAACATCGTCATGCCAAAATTTCACCGCAGAAGTGCCGCCTGATCGCAGACCAGGTGCGCGGAATGCCGGTGGAAAAGGCCCTGACCTTGCTGACTTTCAGCAACAAGAAAGCCGCTGTCCTGGTGCGCAAGGTGCTCGAGTCGGCTATCGCCAATGCCGAGCATAACGATGGCGCCGACATCGACGAACTCAAGGTTTCGTCGATTTACGTGGATCAGGGTCCGGTCATGAAGCGCATGCGCGCGCGGGCCAAGGGCCGTGGCAACCGAATTATAAAACGCACCAGTCACATTACCGTGACCGTCGCGGATAGCTAAAGAGAGAAACATGGGACAAAAAGTTCATCCAACAGGTTTCCGTCTCGGGATTGCCACCGACTGGACCTCGAAATGGTACGCGGATAGCGGACAATTCGCCGATTTTCTCGATGAAGATCTTAAAATTCGCGAATTTCTGAAAAAGAAATTGGCGCAGGCCGCCGTCAGCCGTATCCAGATTTCGCGGCCGGCGAAATCGATCGCGGTAACAATCCATACCGCGCGTCCGGGCATTATCATCGGCAAGAAGGGCGAGGATATCGAGCGGCTGCGAATCGAGGTTGCATCGCAGGTTTCGGTGCACCTCAATAACGTCAAGATCAATATCGAAGAGATCCGCAAGCCGGAGCTCGATGCGCAGCTGGTGGCCGAGGGCATCGCCTCGCAGCTGGAACGCCGCGTTATGTTCCGCCGCGCGATGCGCCGTTCGGTAACCAACGCGATGCGTATTGGGGCCGAAGGAATCAAGATTAACGTCTCGGGTCGTTTGAACGGCGCTGAAATTGCGCGCAACGAATGGTACCGCGAAGGCCGCGTGCCGCTGCATACCCTGCGGGCGGATGTCGATTACGGTTTTGCCGAAGCCCTGACGACCTACGGCATTCTCGGGGTCAAGGTCTGGATCTACAAGGGTGAAGTATTCGACCTTGAAAGCAAGGACTCGGGCGCCAAGCCGGCGGCAAAGTAAGAGAATTGAACAATGTTACAGCCTAAAAGAACAAAATTTCGCAAGCAGTTCAAGGGACGCAATCGCGGCCTGGCGACGACCGGTAGCAAGGTCAGCTTTGGCGAGTACGGCCTCAAGGCCATCGAGCGCGGCAAGATTACCGCGCGCCAGATAGAAGCCGCGCGGCGGGCGATGACTCGCCACATCAAGCGTGGCGGCAAGATCTGGATCCGCGTGTTCCCGGACGTGCCGGTTTCGAAGAAGCCGCTTGAAGTCCGGATGGGTAAAGGTAAAGGTAACGTCGAATACTGGGTATGCAAAATTCAACCCGGACGTGTGCTCTACGAAATGGAAGGGGTTAACGAAACGATCGCACGCGAAGCCTTCCGCCTGGCCGCCGCCAAACTCCCGTTCAAGACAACATTTGTTTCCAGGACCGTAATGTAATGAACGCAGCAGAACTACGTCAAAAATCCGAACAGGAACTGCACGATGAACTGCTGGCCTTGCGCCGCGAGCAGTTCAACCTGCGCATGCAGCGCGGTGTGAATCCCGATGCCGTGCGTAACGATCAGATTACCCGCGTGCGCAAAGACATCGCGCGTGTCAAAACCGTTATGAATGAAAACCGTGGTGGTACAGAGTCATGAGTGAAAAAGTCTTAAGAATCCAGACCGGCTCGGTGGTCAGCGACAGGATGGACAAGTCGGCGGTGGTATTGATCGAACGCAAGGTCAAGCACCCGATTTACGGCAAATTCATGAAGAAGTCGACCAAGCTGCACATTCACGACGAAAACAATGAATGTGGTGTCGGCGACACCGTACAGATTTCCGAATGCCGACCGATTTCCAAGACCAAGTCCTGGAAACTGGTCAAGGTCGTCGAGAAAGCAAACTAGAGCGCGCAGGTAGCAACCCATGATTCAAATGCAAACAGTTTTAAACGCCGCGGATAACAGCGGTGCGCGCAAGATGCAGTGCATCAAGGTGCTCGGCGGCTCCAAGCGTCGTTACGCCGCGATCGGCGACATCATCAAGGTCAGCATCAAGGATGCGATCCCGCGTGGTAAGGTCAAAAAAGGTGAAGTCTACAACGCCGTAGTCGTGCGCACCGCGCATGGCGTGCGTCGTCCGGACGGCTCGGCGATCAAATTCGACGGTAACGCCGCGGTTATCCTGAACAATAACCTGCAGCCTATCGGCACCCGTATTTTCGGGCCGGTAACACGTGAATTGCGGGGCGAGAGATTTATGAAAATCATATCGCTGGCGCCGGAAGTGCTTTGAGTCAAGCAGGATACGAGTTATGCAAAAGATTAAAAAAGGTGACGAAGTCATCGTGATCGCGGGCCGCAGCAAGGGCCAGCGCGGTAATGTGCTGAAGCGTCTCGACGATGGCCGCCTGCTGGTGGAGAACGTCAACATGGTGAAGAAACACGTCAAGGGTAATCCGCGCAGCGGCGAATCCGGCGGCATTATGGATCAGGAGTCACCGATCCAGGTTTCCAATGTGATGCTGTTTAATCCGCACACCCAAAAGGGCGACCGCGTCGGTATCAAAACCCTGGAAGACGACCGTAAGGTGCGTTACTTCAAGTCCAACGGCGAAGTCGTGGACATTTAGGATTCGATTATGACCAGATTAGAGCAAATATACCGGGATCAAGTGGCCAAGAGCCTGCAGCAGCAGTTTTCCTACAAGTCGGCGATGGAGATTCCGCGCATTACCAAGGTTACTCTCAATATGGGGGTAGGCGAAGCCTCGCAGGACAAGAAGGTTATCGATCATGCGGTCGAAGACCTGTCGTTGATCGCCGGGCAAAAACCGGTGGTAACCGTAGCCAAGAAAGCGATCGCCGGTTTCAAGATTCGAGAAGGCATGACGATCGGCTGCAAGGTAACCCTGCGCCGCGACAAAATGTACGAATTCCTCGATCGCCTGATCCATTTCTCGATTCCGCGAATTCGTGACTTTCGTGGATTGAGTCCCAAGGCCTTCGACGGACAGGGTAATTACAACATGGGAATGAACGAGCAGATCGCATTTCCCGAAATCGACTATGACAAAATTGACAAGCTGCGTGGTTTGAATATCAGCATCACCACCAGTGCGCGCACCGATGACGAAGGCCGCGCGCTGTTGGCAGCATTTCAATTTCCTTTCAGAGGATAACGACGATGGCAAAAAATTCCATGGTACAGCGCGAACTGAAGCGTAGCCGCCTGGTGGCGAAGTATGCCAAAAAGCGCAGCGAACTGAAGGCGGTAATCAAGAATCCCGACGTCGAGTATGAAGAAAAGATGGCGGCTGTCGAGAAATTGCAGAAGCTGCCGCGTGATTCAGCCGCGGTGCGCCGGCAAAACCGTTGCCGTGTCACCGGAAGACCCCATGGTGTTTACCGTAAATTTGGTCTGTGCCGTAACAAGATCCGTGAAGCCGCGATGCGTGGCGATATCCCGGGACTGGTTAAGGCCAGCTGGTAAGAGGAAAGAAATGAGCTTACAAGATCCGATCGCAGATATGTTGACCCGCGTGCGCAATGCGCAAAAAGCGAATAAGGTCAGCGTTGAAATGCCCGCGTCAAAGCAAAAAGCCCGCATTGCGGCTGTGTTGAAAGACGAAGGCTATATCAGTGATTACAAGGTTTCGGAAGACAACCTGAAACAATTGATCATCGAATTGAAGTATTACCAGGGCAAGCCGGTAATCGAGGAAGTGCGGCGCATTTCCCGCCCCGGCCTGCGTATTTTCAAATCGAAAGACGATTTGCCATCGATTAACGGCGGCCTCGGTATTGCGATCATCTCGACCTCGCAGGGCGTGATGACCGATGCAAAGGCGCGCGCTGCCGGTTACGGCGGCGAAGTCATTTGTTCGGTGGTTTAGGTAACTGCAAATGTCCAGAATAGCGAAACAACCCATCGAATTGCCGAACGGCGTGGAATTCAACGTCAGCGGCCGTGAAGTCTCCGCCAAGGGCCCCAAGGGCAAGCTTTCGGTCACGCTGCACGATGCCGTCGTACTCAAGCAGGAAGATAATGTCCTGTCCCTGTCGCCACGGGATGATAGCAAGTCGTCGCTCGCGGTTACCGGCACCATGCGCTCGGTGGTCAGCAATATCGTCGAAGGCGTTGCCAACGGTTTCGAAAAGAAAATGCAGCTGGTGGGCGTCGGTTATCGTGCTCAGGCACAGGGTAAACAGCTCAACCTGTCGCTCGGACTGTCACACCCGGTGAACTTCCAGGTGCCTGAAGGGATCGAAATTGAAACCCCGGTGGCGACCGAGATCGTCGTCTGCGGATGTGACAAGCAAAAGGTCGGTCAAGTGTGTGCGGAAATTCGCGCTTACCGGCCGCCAGAGCCTTACAAGGGTAAGGGTATCAGATACGCCGACGAGCAGATCGTCCGCAAAGAAGCGAAAAAGAAGTAACGACTATGGATAAGAAACAATCCCGAATCAGACGTTCGCGTCGCGCGCGTGCCAAGATAGCCGAGCTGGGGGTATTCCGCCTCAGCGTGCATCGCACCCCGCGCCATACTTACGCGCAAGTTTTTTCCGGCGAGACCGGAAAGGTGATTGCCTCGGCATCGACCCTGTCGGCCGACGTCAAAAAAGCGATCAAGTACTCGGGCAATGTCGATGCGGCAGCCGCCGTAGGCAAGTTGATTGCCGAAAAGACACGCGCCGCCGGCGTGGAAACGGTTGCCTTCGATCGCTCGGGTTTTAAGTATCACGGCAGAGTCAAGGCCTTGGCCGACTCCGCGCGTGAAAACGGTTTGAAATTTTAAGCGCGCCAATCCAGGAGATTCCAATGGCAGAACCCAGAAATACACAGGCTGGCGACGATTTGATGGAAAAACTGGTCGCGGTTAATCGCGTGGCCAAGGTTGTCAAGGGCGGGCGGCAGTTCGGTTTTACCGCGCTTACCGTGGTAGGCGACGGTAACGGCAAGGTCGGTTTCGGCTACGGCAAGGCGCGTGAAGTGCCGCTGGCGATTCAAAAAGCGATGGAAAAAGCGCGTTCCAATATGATTACCGTTTCGATCAGAAATGGAACCCTGCAGTATCCGCTGAATGCTCGCCATGGCGCAGCCAAGGTTTACATGCAGCCGGCATCCGAAGGTACCGGCGTTATCGCGGGCGGTGCGATGCGGGCAGTGTTCGAAGCAGTCGGCGTGCACAATGTGCTGGCCAAATGTAATGGCTCGCGTAATCCGATCAACCTGGTGCGCGCCACCATTAACGGATTAAAGAGCATGAAAGCTCCCGAGGAAATTGCCGCCAAACGCGGCAAGACCGTGGAAGAAATTACGGGTTAAGGTTATGGCTGACGAAGAAAAGAAAGTTAAGAAGGCGGCTGTAAAGAAGACGGCAAGCAAGAAAGCGGCCGGCAAGAAGGCCGTGAGCAAGAAAGCCGTCAGTAAAAAGGCTGCGAGCAAGAAGGCTGTAGCCAAAAAGGCGGTTGCCAAGAAAGCGGCGGCCAAGGCCGGCGCCGAGCAGGCTCCGATCAAAAAGGCGGCGCCCGCAAAGACGGCTGCGGCCAAGGCTGGCACCGACCAGCCGACGATCAAAAAGGCTGCACCCGCGAAGGCGGCTGCGGTCAAGTCGGATTCGAGCGTGAAAAAATTGAGCGTGACTTTGGTGCGCAGCAAAAACGGCCGACTCAAGTCGCACCAGGCCTGCGTTGCCGGCCTGGGTCTGCGACGGATGCACCAGACCGTGCAAGTGATCGATACGCCGGAAAATCGCGGCATGATCAACAAGGTTCAGTATATGCTGAGCGTCGAGGAAATCTGATGAACTTGAATAGCTTAAAACCCGCCAAGGGGTCTACCAAAGCATCCAAGCGTGTTGGCCGGGGTACTGGCTCAGGGCTTGGCAAGACCGCCGGGCGCGGCCACAAGGGCCAGAAATCCCGCTCCGGCGGCAGCGTGCGCGCCGGTTTTGAAGGCGGTCAAATGCCGTTGCAGATGCGGTTGCCGAAATTCGGTTTTACCTCGCGTAAATCACGCTTCTCCGCCGAGGTTCGCCTTAGCGAAATCGAAACCTCGGGCCTTGACGAGGTCACGTTGCAACAACTGGTCGCCAGCAATCTGGTGCCGGCGCAAACGCGCAAGGCCAAGATTATCCTGTCGGGTGAGCTCAAGCGTAAGGTCAGCATCGACGCGAGCGTTGCGGTTACCAAGGGCGCGCGCGCGGCAATCGAAGCCGCCGGCGGCAAGGTAGAGCAGGTCTGACGTGGCCGGTCCGTCCGCACAACAGATAGCAGGCAGCCTCTCGGGAGGAAGTTTAAGCGAGCTGCGCAAGCGCATATTTTTCGTGATCATTGCGTTGATCATATTCCGTATTGGTACCTTTATTCCGGTACCCGGGATTGACATAAACGTTATGCGCGAAATATTCGAACAGCAACGCACCGGTATTCTCGGTATGTTTAATATGTTCTCGGGCGGCGCACTGGAGCGGATGTCGATTTTTGCATTGGGTGTCATGCCCTATATTTCCGCCTCGATTATCATGCAGTTGCTGACGGTTGCGGTGCCTTACCTCGAGCAGTTAAAGAAGGAAGGCGAATCCGGCAAGCGCAAGATTACGCAGTATACGCGCTACGGCACGGTGGCCTTGGCGACCTTCCAGTCGATCGGTATTTCGATCGCCCTGTCGGGTCAGAGCGGCGGCGGCGGCGCGGCGCTGGTCGTCAATCCGGGCCCGTCGTTCATTTTCACGGCGGCGGTTACGCTGGTTACCGGCACCATGTTTCTGATGTGGCTCGGTGAGCAGATTACCGAACGCGGTATCGGCAACGGCATTTCGATTCTGATCTTCGCCGGCATCGTGGCCGGGTTGCCATCGGCGATCGGCGGCACATTTGAACTGGTGCGTACCGGTGAACTGAACTCGCTGGTAATCTTGGCGCTGTTTGCAGGCGCGCTCGCGGTCACTTATTTCGTGGTCTTCGTGGAACGCGGGCAACGCCGGATCACGGTGAATTATGCCAAGCGCCAACAGGGCCGCAAGATGTATGCGGCGCAGAGCAGTCATTTGCCGTTGAAGCTGAACATGGCGGGCGTCATACCGCCGATTTTTGCCTCCAGTATTATCCTGTTCCCGGCGACGCTGGGCAGCTGGTTCGGTCAGGCCGAGGGCATGCGCTGGCTGCAGGACATTTCGGCGACGCTGTCGCCCGGGCAACCGCTCTACGTTATGTTTTACGCGGCTGCGATAATATTCTTTTGTTTTTTCTACACCGCGCTGGTGTTCAATTCGAAAGATACGGCGGATAATCTTAAGAAATCCGGCGCGTTTATTCCCGGTATTCGCCCGGGTAATCAGACCGCCAGCTATATCGATGGCGTCATGTCGCGCCTGACCATGGTCGGTGCGATGTACATCACCGCGGTATGTCTGTTGCCGGAATTTTTGATTTTATTCTGGAATGTGCCTTTCTACTTCGGCGGCACATCCTTATTGATCATCGTCGTCGTAGTGATGGATTTCATGTCACAGGTGCAGGCGCATCTGATGAACCGTCAATACGAAGGATTGATGAAAAAGTCGAATTTTAAGGGGTACGGCGGCGCCGGTGTGGTGCGCTAGTCCCGGGAATAAGGTAAGGCTATGAAGGTAAGAGCTTCAGTTAAAAAAATGTGTAAGAACTGCAAGGTGATTCGCCGTAACGGTGCGGTGCGCATCATTTGTAAAGACCCGCGGCACAAGCAGCGTCAGGGTTAAGTATATTAATTGTAATTTGGGCGCTCGACAGCTAAAATCTGCGCCCATTTTGGCCGAACGGCTCAGGAGATAGGTTTTTATATGGCTCGTATTGCAGGTGTAAATATACCGGATAACAAGCATACCGTGATTGCATTGCAGTCGATTTTCGGCATTGGCGCGACGCGCTCGGCCGAAATTTGCGATGCGACCGGAATCGATCCCGCGACCAAGGTGCGCGAACTCTCCGAAGATCAACTCGAAGCAATCCGGGCGCGTATCGACGGATTTACCACCGAGGGCGATCTGCGGCGTGAAATTTCGATGAATATCAAGCGTTTGATGGATCTCGGAACCAATCGCGGCATCCGTCATCGCCGCGGCTTGCCGGTGCGCGGACAGCGCACTAAAACCAATGCGCGCACCCGTAAGGGACCGCGTCGTCCGCTCAAGCGTTAGGCCCGGATAACAGGCCAAATCAATAGGTAAGATTAATGGTAGATAAATCACGTACCAAGAAGAAAACCAAACGCGTCGTCTCCGACGGCGTGGCGCATATACACGCGACTTTCAACAATACCATCGTAACCATTAGCGATCGCCAGGGCAATGCCTTGACCTGGGCTACCGCGGGTGGTTCGGGTTTTCGCGGTTCGCGCAAATCGACTCCGTTCGCGGCACAGGTTGCGGCCGAACGAGCGGGTCAGGCCGCCCAGGAAATGGGCATGAAAAATCTCGAAGTCATGGTCAAGGGGCCGGGACCGGGGCGCGATTCGGCGGTACGAGCGCTGAATGCAATCGGTTTCAAGATTTCGCGTATCGATGACGTGACGCCGATTCCGCACAACGGTTGTCGTCCGCCCAAAAAGCGTCGCGTATAGGCAGGATAAACAATGGCAAAATACATCGGACCAAAATGTAAGTTAATGCGTCGCGAGGGTGCGGACCTGAGTCTGAAATCTTCACGCCGCGCCGTCGATACCAAATGCAAGATCGACAATCCGCCGGGCCAACACGGCGCGGGTACGCGTAAACCGCGTCAGTCGAACTATGGATTGCAGCTGCGTGAAAAGCAGAAACTGCGCCGTATTTACGGCATTCTCGAGCGTCAGTTCCGCAATTATTACAAGGAAGCCTCGCGCCTGAAGGGTTCCACCGGTGAAAATCTGCTGCAGCTGCTCGAAGCACGGCTCGACAATGTCGTTTACCGTATGGGCTTCGGTTCGACGCGCGCCGAAGCCAGGCAGCTGGTCAATCACAAGGCGATTTTGGTAAATGGCGCGATCGTCAATATTCCTTCCTATGTGGTAAGCCCCGACGATGTCGTCGCTGTGCGCGAAAAATCGCGCAAACAGGCGCGTATCGCCGAAGCGATGGCGCTGGCGGAGCAGATCGGATTCCCCGACTGGGTCGATGTTAACCAGACCAAGTTTGAAGGCACCTTCAAGGCCCTGCCTGATCGCAACGAATTGCCGCCTGATATCAACGAGCAGCTCGTCGTTGAACTTTATTCAAAATAATTAGCGGGTTAACTATGTCTAAATTGTACTCTGATTTACTGAAACCGAAGCATGTTAAAGTCGAAGAACAGCAGACTTACCACGCCAAGGTTTCCATCGAGCCGCTGGAGCGCGGTTTCGGTCATACTCTCGGTAATGCGCTAAGACGGATTCTGCTGTCTTCGGTGCGCGGCTGTGCCATCGTCGATTGCCGCATCGAGGGCGTACTGCACGAATACACTACCATCGACGGAGTCCAGGAAGACGTTATCGATATTCTGCTCAACCTAAAGGGTGTCGGTATCATCATGCACGCCAAGGACGAAGCGACTCTGACCATTTCCAAGGCGGGTCCTGGCGTTGTAACCGCAGGAGACATTCAACTCGACCACGATGTCGAAATTGTCAATCCCGATTACGTCATTGCAACCTTGACCAAGGCCGTGAATTTCGAGATGTCGCTGCACGTTATGAAAGGGCGCGGATACCAGCCCGCGAATACGCGCCAGACTTCGGAAGAAGATGCGGCGCTGGGGCATTTGCAGCTCGATGCGTCCTTCTCCCCGGTACGCAAGATCGCCTATAGCGTCGAAGCGGCGCGGGTCGAACAGCGCACCGACCTGGACAAGCTGATTATCGATATCGAAACCAACGGCACTATCGATCCGGAGGAAGCGATCCGCATCGCCGGTAGTATTCTCAAGGATCAACTGTCGGTATTCGTCAATCTCGAAGGCTCCGAAGAAGAAGCCGAAGCCGAGCCGGAGTCGCATATCGATCCGATTCTGCTGCGCCCGGTCGACGATCTCGAGCTCACCGTGCGTTCGGCCAACTGCCTGAAGGCGGAGAATATCTACTATATCGGTGATTTGATTCAGCGTACCGAAGTCGAGTTGCTGAAAACCCCGAATCTGGGTAAAAAGTCCCTGACCGAAATCAAGGACGTGCTGGCATCCTACAGCTTGTCGCTGGGGATGCGCCTCGAAAACTGGCCGCCCGCCAGTATCGAGAGTGACAGCAAGTTAGCAAGTTAAGAGGTTTAGACCATGCGTCATCGTAATAGTGGGCGGCAACTCAACCGCAACAGTTCGCATCGCAAGGCGATGTTCAGAAATATGGCAGCATCGTTGTTCGATAACGAAGTGATTCGAACCACCGTGCCCAAGGCCAAGGAATTGCGGCGGGTCGCCGAACCGCTGATCACCCTGGCCAAGGAAGACAGTGTCGCCAATCGCCGGATGGCTTTCAGCCGTATCCGCGACAAGGCCATGGTGGGTAAGCTGTTTGCCGATCTCGGCCCGCGCTACAAGGAACGTCCCGGCGGATACATGCGCATCCTGAAGTGCGGCTATCGTCCGGGAGACAAGGCGCCGATGGCCTATGTCGAACTGCTCGATCGTCCTGACGCAGATTACGACGACGAATAAGTTCTCGTTCCAGTGAATAAAAAAAAGCCGGCATCAAGCCGGTTTTTTTTGCCGACGATACCACGCCGGCCACTGCCAGATTTTTCGGCTGCCGGCCGGCATGCCGGCGAATCCGGCTTGCGGCCCCGGCTGCGGGATGATAGCTTGATTCGTCAAAGCCAACGGAAAACAAGATGGACAAGCTTTATCCCCTGGCGCTGCTACTTGTCAGCTTGCTGAGCGGTGCCTGTTCGACGGTAAATATTGGCGAACCGGGTATCGATGCGCAGACAATTCTTATCCTGCCGGTGCAGGCCAGTAATACGTCGAGCCAGAAATATTACGGGTTTTATTACGTCTATGACCTGGTCAACCTCGATCAGCGCGATATTAGCGCCCGATTAGAGATCCGGCTGCCGGTAAGTGACGGCTACGTCATGGTGGATTTCTTGCCACCCGGCCGCTACCAGCTCGAACGTTTTTCCTTTCTTCCGGTCGGCCGCGGTACTCGAACCTATGACAACAACGTGATCCGGCGCTACGATCGCTTTGAACTTGAGTCGGGCAAGATCACCATTTTCGATCGGTCGTTGAATGTCAGCAAGTTCGACGATTCAAGTTCGGTAGCGGATTCCAGTTCGATCACGAATATGGACCTGGCGCGGGTCAGCACGGCGCAATTGATCGAGTTAATCGAAGGCTTGAATCGACAGGCAAACATTGGCCTGTGGCAGCTGGACGATTTCGACCTCACCGTGATCAAGACGCTGCAGGGCAAGTGGGTGGGCACCGGCGACACGGATGTGGAATTATCGACAACCGGAAAACGCTGCGATCTCGAACTCGTCAGCATCGATATTGACGGTTCCCTTGTTTCAGGCAAGGACGGTTCCGCGGAACCGGCTTTCGAGATCAAGGGCACGCTCGGCCTACAGGCTACGATAAAGGCGGAAGTCACGGATCGCGGTAAAAGCCGCGGCAGAATCTGGGGCAGGTTTGATGACGATACTTTTCGCGGGACTTATTCCGATGGCGCCGGTTGTCGCGGTGTGTTGACGTTGCGCAGACCGCCGTCGTCATCGACGCAGCTAACCGCGACCGAGCTGGATGGAGAAAGCCCGCCCGGCGCCGCTATTCTTGCGGACGAGGCGCAGGCTGCCGCGTTGCAACCTGCCGGCGGCGAAAATCCCAATCCTGGCCCGTCGCAGGATAAGCCGACCGCGAGCTCCACCGGTGCCGGGTCGGAAGCCGCGGCCACCGCGCCAGTCCCGGTGCAACCAGCTGCGAACGAAGACGATGACGCGCTCGAACCGGCCAGGTTAATGGGGCGCTTCAAATCGGACATAACCAGCGCTTCAATTTATATTTTCAAAAGGCAGTATCGCGATATCGAAGTAACCTTGTTACGTAGGGGCAAAAAAATAGAAGGTTACGATGATTCAGGAAATCTGCGCATCGGGGGCACCATCGAGAAGGACACGATTCGATACTGGTTGGAACCGACGGTTGTTTCTGGTTATTACAATGTTGAGGGCGAATGGAAGATGAACCACGACGGTAGCCGCTTGCGCGGGTTCTGGATCGATTCGCGCGGTGATGGCCCGGGGCAGTGGAATCTGGACAAGATTCGTTAATTGCGGAATGAAGTTTTCTGCAATCAGACGGGGGCCAGGTCACCCATTCTGCGGCCCGGCCGGAGGCGTCGATCACGTTCGCTATAGGCAAGGAATTCACCCAGTGTGGCGAGCTCGGCGCGGCGATCGATACCGCTGCGCCGATCGTCGAGGAAAACGTAATGGCAGCGGCAGTCCTGCTCATTGCAGCCCGCCAGCGGCAGTTCCGGCTCCTCCCCGCAAAGGAAGACTTGATCCTTCAGGTCGGCGGCATCATGGCAGGCATTGAGGCCGGGGCGAATCCTGGCGCAACGCCATGCGGAACCTAAACCGTCATCCGGCTTATCGCCGGTTTGCGCTATTTTCCTGAAATGGGTGACGACACTGGCGCCGTAATCGTAGGGTTTGAAGACCAATATTACCACGGCCACCAAGAGGCACATTAAAGCGATACCAAAGATGATCGAGGTCATGTCGATGAATCCTACGCCGCCCGGAAACTTGGCACATCCCGAATACAAATCGCCGATTTCAAATTGCTAGTCATAACTTAATAACGTATTGGGCCGGGTGCTTAACAACCACTGGTGCACTTTCCCTTGTGGTTAAAGGTCATGCTGCGACCACTCAGCGGCACATGCACTTTCGCCCGGGCAAGGCTTTGAAACAGCGCCAGGCGTGTCCCGGCGATTGTTTGTCCGCCCGCGGTCGACGGTTGATTGGCGTGCGAAGCGATAATCGAGTTGGGTTTTATGAGCTGGTTGACTACCCATGCCGCTTCCTTTGGGCCGGTGGTGAAGGTATCGCCGATGTTCATCACCACCAGTTTAGCCGCATAGTGATCGCGCACCACGGTTTCCTGTTCGGCGGTGATGCCGGTATCGCCCGATAGATAGGCCGACAAACCATTCGAGAAGGTCAGCACGTAGCCGGTCGGTGGACCCGCGTAGGCGGTTAGACCCGCCGCATTGAGCAGATCGCCGAGTTTGCCGCCGATCATGTGACCGGATATCCCGTTCGAGTGTACCGCCGGTACCGTGGTTATGCTAACCCCGCCAACTTTGCGGGAAGCACCGAATCTGACCAGCTGGGAATTCTTTGGATCGCCGCCCAGAGCCTTCAGCTTAGCCGCAAAAAATTTCGGCATTTCGCTACCGGTTACTATTTTGGCGCCCTTGGCATGCGCGATAGCGGCGGCGTTGGTGGCCGGTAGCGCTTTAACCGGAAATTTGCTGCTCTTGCAGTCGCCTTCTCCCGCTGCGGCAATGTGTTTGTCGCCCACGTGGTCGCCATGCATATGACTGACTAGCACCGCGTCGATATGGCCCAGGCGGGGATCTTCAGGGCCCGCTACGGTGCGGCCCGGATCGTATAACAGGCGGGTACCGTCCGGATCTTCGAACACCAGGGCTCGATCGAGTTGGCAAAACTCCCCTTGCTGGCTGCCCAGCGGCGTGATTTTTACGTCGGCGGCCAGGGCCGACTGATTTGACAGCGATATCGCTGCCAAGGCTACGATGATGCATGGCCGGGTTATGTGCCCCTTCATCCTGGCGTCCTCCGAGTTGTTAGGTTTATAAATTTTATACGCAGTAAGTACATATTTCGATTAGTGCGGTTGTTGCATTGGCCGATCAACAACTTTTTCATAAGCGAAAAGCATGATTCGGGTCAAAAAGCCAATGACAATATTCTACAACCTGCCTGTTTCCATGTTAAGTTAACTTAAAAAGAGGGGAAATCGTAGTGAAAAAAATTATTCTATTGTTGGCAATTATTGCGTTTCAAGGCTCACCGGCATTAGCCGGAGGAAAAGGGACGTCTTACGGTGGTCTTCAGTACTCCATCGTAACCTATGATGAAGAGGGTTTTGATGAGGCAGAACCAACAGCTTTAGTGGGCAAATTTGGTCAGTTTATGACTGAAAATATTGCGCTGGAAGGCAGGATCGGGTTTGGATTGCAGGATGACGAAGTCGACGTGGGATCTTTTGACATCGACGTGGAGGTCGACAGTCTCTTAGGCATATATGGTGTTTTTCATTCGAGCAGTGAGAGCGAGTCATCTTTTTACGGTGTTATTGGGTATACTCGGGGCGAGCTCGAAGGTTCCGCCTTTGGTATTACTATAAGCGAGGACGAAAGCGGATGACATGGCTTTGGCGTGAACATAAAGAACTTCAATTTAGAATATATGAGCTACCTGGATAAGGACGATTTCGACGCGACCGCCGTGGGTCTGGGCTACGTGGCTCATTTCGATTGACAAGACTCCGCTGGTTTAAGCAATTTATGCTAGCCAGTCTGGGCACTTAGAGATTCTTTATAGTGAACTTTTGCCGGCCGGCTTAGACGCCATTCACTAACGAATCAGGTCGAGAATTTCATCGCGCCGTCGCTCCATCAGCTCCTGGTCGCCGCGTGATTCGACGTTCATGCGTAACAGTGGCTCGGTATTCGAGGAGCGCAAATTAAACCGCCAACGACCGAAATCCATGCCGAGACCGTCAGTGCGGTCGACTTCGTGCGGCAGGCTGTTAAAATGCGCTTGTACCTTATCGATCACGGCTCGCGGATCGGCCACTTCGACGTTAATTTCTCCGCTTACCGGATAGCGCTCGATACGCGCATCCACCAATTCGGCCAGTGTCTTATCCTGGGCCGATATCATTTCCGTCAGCAGCAGCCAGGGCACCATACCGCTGTCGCAATAACCGAAATCACGGAAGTAGTGGTGTGCACTCATTTCCCCACCGTAGATACCGTTGACCTTACGCATGGTTTCCTTGATGAACGCATGGCCGGATTTGCTCTGTACCGGCTCGCCACCGTTTTGCGAAACCAGTTCGATCGTATTCCAGGTCAGGCGCGGATCATAGACAATACTTTCGCCGGGATTTTGCTGCAGCAACTGCGCCCCCAGCAGTCCGACAATGTAATAGCCTTCGATATAGCGGCCGTTATGATCGAACAGAAAGCAGCGGTCAAAATCACCGTCCCAGGCTAGGCCGAGATCGGCGCCGTGGGTTTTGATCGCGTTGATAGTCGCCGCGCGTCGTTCCGGCAACAACGGATTGGGAATGCCATGAGGAAAAGTTCCGTCGGGCTCATGCTGGATCTTGATGAACTCGAATGGCAAATGCCGCTCGAGCAGGTCGATTACCGGTCCCGCCATGCCGTTGCCCGGATTGGCAACTATCTTGAGTGGTTTCAGCTGTTGCCTGTCACCGAGATATCCGAGCAGGTGCTCGACGTATTCAGTGCCGAGGTCGGTTTTTACGATGCTGCCCTTAGGCCCCGGTGCGCTAAAGGCGTTTTCTTCCGCAATGCGCCGGATATCCTCCAACCCGCTGTCGCCGCTCAAGGGTTTGGCGCATTCGCGCACGAACTTAAGCCCGTTGTAATCGACCGGGTTGTGGCTCGCGGTAATCATGATGCCGCCGTCGAGCTCGAGATGAAACGCGGCGAAATATACCTGTTCGGTCCCGCACAAGCCCAGGTCGAGTACTTCGACACCGCTATCGGTCAGTCCGCCGGCGAGCGCATCGAATAAATCCTCGCTACGTTGGCGCACGTCGCGCCCGACCGCTACGCGCCGCGGCTGGATGAATTCGGCATAGGCGCGGCCCACGCGATAGGCGATGCCGGCGTTGAGTTCGTCCGGCACCTTGCCACGTGCGTCATAGGCCTTGAAACAGCTGATCCTGTCGTTCATGCGGACTCCTTTTGCGGATCGACGATATCGAGAATCGGCCGCAGATAGTGCCCGGTGTAAGAACGCTCGACCAGGGCCACCTGCTCCGGCGTGCCGCTGGCGATGATTTCACCGCCCTTGTCGCCGCCTTCGGGGCCGAGATCGATGATCCAGTCCGCGGTTTTGACCACATGCAGGTTGTGTTCGATCACGGCGATGGTGTTGCCATGGTCGCGCAGCCGGTGCAGCACCCCGAGCAATTGCTCGACGTCGTGAAAATGCAGGCCGGTAGTCGGTTCGTCGAGGATGTAGAGCGTGCGCCCGGTATCGCGCTTGGACAGTTCGCGCGACAGCTTGATGCGTTGCGCTTCGCCGCCCGAAAGCGTGGTCGCATTCTGGCCCAGCGTGATATAGGACAGCCCCACATCCATTAGAGTATCCAGTTTGCGCTTGATCACCGGGATCGCGCTGAAAAAAGCGGTGGCGTCTTCGACCGTCATTTCCAGCACTTGGTGGATCGACTTGCCCTTGTAAGTGATATCGAGGGTTTCGCGGTTGTAACGCTTGCCCTTGCAGATATCGCAGGTCACATAGACGTCGGGCAGGAAATGCATTTCAACCTTGGTGACGCCATCGCCCTGGCAAGCCTCGCAGCGCCCGCCCTTGACGTTGAAGCTGAAACGGCCGGGCTTGTAGCCGCGCGAGCGCGCTTCCTGGGTGCCGGCGAAGAGTTCCCGAATCGGGGTGAATAGCCCGGTATAGGTGGCCGGATTGGAGCGCGGAGTGCGCCCGATCGGGCTCTGGTTGATATCGATGACCTTGTCGAACTGATCGAATCCGGAGCATTTCCGGTAACTGCCGGCACTGAGGTTGCTACCGTAGATTTCGATGGCGGCGAGTTTATACAGGGTTTCGTTGATCAGGCTCGATTTGCCCGAGCCGGAGACTCCGGTAATGCAGGTGAACAGCCCGACCGGCAGTTCCAGCGCAACCGATTTCAGGTTGTTGCTCGAAGCCCCCTCGATGCGTACCATTTTATTCTTATTGGCCGCGATGCGCTTCCGGGGAACTTCGATAGCGCGTTTGCCGCTGAGGTATTGACCGGTGATCGACTGCTCGAAACGGGCGATTTCACGCGCGTTGCCGGTGGCGACGATTTCACCGCCGTGCACCCCGGCGCCGGGGCCGATGTCGACGATAAAGTCGGCCGCTTCGATGGCGTCTTCGTCGTGCTCGACTACGATCACCGTATTACCCAGATCGCGCAGATAATTCAGGGTTTTGAGCAGGCGATCGTTGTCGCGCTGGTGCAGGCCGATCGACGGCTCGTCGAGAATATACATGACGCCGACCAGGCCGGCGCCGATCTGGCTGGCGAGCCGGATACGTTGGGCCTCGCCGCCCGACAGCGTCTCCGCGCTGCGACTGAGCGAGAGATATTCGAGGCCGACATTGACCAGGAAGCTCAGGCGCTCGCGTATTTCCTTGGTTATCTTGTCGGCGATTGCGCCTTTTTGACCGCTGAGTTCGAGCGCATTGAAAAACCCCAGAGCCTCTTCGATCGGCAGCCTGGCAAGGCTGGCGAGGCTACGCTCGGCAACGAAGACGTGCCGCGCGGCCTCGTTAAGTCTTTCGCCCCGGCATGACTGGCAAGGCTGATCGGAAAGAAACTTGGCGAGCTCCTCGCGCACCACGCTGGACTCGGTATCGCGATAGCGCCGTTTCAGATTCGGCAGGATACCTTCAAAGGGATGTTTCTGTACGCGCTGATCGCCGCGTTCGTTGCGGTAGGAAAATTTCACTTCTTCGGCCGATCCGTTGAGAATCACTTGCCGAATGTCGGGCGCGAGTTCGCCGAACGGCATTTCGACGTCGAAATCGAAATGCGCCGCGAGTGACTGCAGCATCTGGAAATAATAACCGTTGCGCCGATCCCAACCGCGAATCGCGCCGCCGGCGAGACTCAGCTCCGGCGATTTGACCACCAGTTTAGGGTCGAAAAACTGCATCGTACCGATGCCGTCGCATTCGGGGCAGGCGCCGACCGGACTATTGAAGGAAAACAGCCGCGGTTCCAGTTCGCTGATCGAATAACCGCACTCGGGGCAGGCGAATACGGCCGAAAAGCGTATCTCCTCGAAACTGGAAGCCGGATCGATGGCGGCGATCTTGACAATACCATCGGACAGATGCAGCGCGGTTTCGATCGATTCGGCGAGGCGCAGCTTCAGATCGGTGCGCACCTTGAAGCGGTCGACGATGACATCGATGTTATGTTTCTTGCGTAACTCCAGCTTGGGCGGGTCGTCGAGTTCGCAGATTTCGCCATTGACGCGAGCGCGGATGAATCCCTGCTTCTGCAGGCTGTCGAACAACTGTACATGCTCGCCCTTGCGGTTGCTGACGACCGGCGCCAGCAGCATCAGGCGCTCGTCTTCGGGCAGTGTCAGCACCTGGTCGACCATTTGGCTGACGGTGCTGGCCTCGAGCGGCAGGTCGTGCGTCGGGCAGCGCGGCGTGCCGACGCGGGCGAACAGCAGACGCAGGTAATCGTAGATTTCGGTAATCGTACCGACCGTGGAGCGCGGATTGTGCGACGTGGTCTTTTGCTCGATCGAAATAGCCGGAGACAGGCCTTCGATATGGTCGATATCGGGTTTTTCCATGACCGACAGGAATTGGCGCGCGTAGGTCGACAGGGACTCGACATAGCGCCGTTGTCCCTCGGCGAAAATCGTGTCGAAGGCGAGCGAGGACTTGCCGGAACCCGATAATCCGGTAAATACGATGAGCTTGTCGCGCGGTAGCGTCAAGTCGATATTTTTCAGATTATGGGTGCGCGCTCCGCGAATTGTGATTGATTCCATGGGTAAACGATCAGTGGGGCCAAACCGAAAATTATAACGACTTGGCCGCGATATTTCGCGCTTTAATCAGAATTAGTTAGTATCGGTTCCCATCCTCAGCCCGAATCGCTAAAATCGCGCCTTTCCATTAGCCTGAATATCGTACTTGTCGGGATCGGGCCGTTGGATAAACCTTTGACTAATCGGAAGTAAACATTGTTTTCAGTAGCAAAACAGGAACAGCTGCTCGTTGTCGGCGCGAGCCCTGTCGAGCGTCGGATTGCGGGATACCGGTGCCACTTACGGGTTGGGCACGAGGCATTCCCGGGTGATGCTTAAAACCGAAAAAAGAGCAACCGCGTCCCTGGCGCTGGTATATGCCCTGCGCATGCTCGGATTGTTCATGATATTGCCTGTATTCAGTCTGCACGCGCATGAGTATGCGGGGGCGACACCGGTGCTGATCGGGCTTGCCATCGGGGTTTACGGGCTCACTCAGGGATTGTTTCAACTGCCGTTCGGCTTCCTCTCGGATCGTTTCGGGCGCAAGACCGTAATCGTCGGCGGCCTGCTGATTTTCTGCGTCGGCAGCGGGCTGGCGGCCGAGGCGGAGTCGATCTCCCAGGTAATTGCCGGGCGCGCGCTACAGGGTCTCGGTGCGATCGCCGCAGCGGTCATGGCGCTGGCCGCCGATTTGACGCGCGAAGAGGTGCGTTTGCGTATCATGGCGGTGATCGGCATGTCGATCGGCGCCAGTTTCATGCTGTCGATGGTAATCGGGCCCATCGTCGCCGCCGGTTACGGTTTGCGCATGCTGTTCTGGATGACCGCGGTGCTGGCGGTGTTGGGGATCCTGGTTATCGTCTTTATCACTCCGAATCCGTCGCGTCAGACATTTCACCGCGACGCGCAGGTTTCGCTGCGCGATATCGGTGGGGTGGCCGGCGATATCGAATTGTTGAAGCTGGGATTTGGGGTATTCGTGCTGCATCTGGTGTTGGCGGCGACTTTTGTCGTTTTTCCGCTGGTATTGCAGCAAAACCTGCAAGTCGACGAAGCGCTGCATTGGCGCACCTATTTGCCGGTGTTCCTGTTGTCGATTTTTTTGCTGGTGCCGCTGGTCATCGTGGCTGAAAAATATCGTAAATCGCGGCTGGTCTTCGCCAGCGCGGTCGTCATGCTGGCATTGGCCGAACTCGGTCTGGCCTTGAGCCATACATATGTCGCCGTCTTTGCGATGCTGGTCCTGTTCTTCGGCGCCTTCAATTTTCTCGAAGCCATCATGCCCGCCACGGTCACCCGCATTGCGCCGGCCGATATGAAAGGGACCGCGATGGGATTGTTCTCCAGCGCGCAGTTTATCGGTGCCTTTGCCGGCGGGCTGTTGGGCGGGATCTTGCTCGGAGCGGGTGACCACACAACTACATTTTTGTGGCTTGGAGGAATCTTGGTTGTCTGGTTTTTAGTCGCTCTGACCATGAAAACTCCGCGCTACCTGGCCTCAAAAATCGTCTCGCTCAGGGATCTCGACGCGCCGGGGCTGGAACGTTTCGTCGAGCAGGCGAGCAAGATCGACGGCGTGCACGAAGTTTCGGTTTACGAAAGCGACAAGGTTGCATACCTTAAAGTCGAGCAGGGTTTCGACGATAGCGAACTGCGCGCGTTGGTTTCGCACTAAATCCGTCCACCAAGCGCTTTGCGGCTGTCCCGAGATACCCGCTTACGCGGGTATGACTCCTTAAAGTAAGTGTCATTCGGGTTCGCCCCGTGGGGTTCGGGGGTGCGGTTATGGTTCACGCAGATGCAGAGTACCGCGACCAGGCAGACGGTTTGAAAAATGTAATTTATATAATTTCGGAAAAACAGTTGCATTTCGAAACCATATCGGTATGATCTGTCCTACAGGCTGACAGTCTGTAGGAGCCTAAAGGATTTAGGCAAGGGAAAATATTCAACTGGAACTGAATAGTTACAAGGAGTAACCATGAAAACCATCACACTATGCGCAGCGCTCGCTGCATTCTGTATCTCATCCGTCACCCTGGCCGCTCCGGTCAACATCAATACCGCCAGCGCCTCGGAAATAGCCGAAGCGTTGAACGGAGTCGGCGTGAACAAGGCGCAGGCAATCGTGAAGTACCGCGAAGCCTACGGCGAATTCAGCCGCGCCGATGAAATCGTGTTTGTCCGCGGTATTGGAGAATCGACTTTTGAAAACAACAAGCGCGATATTCTTGTTGAGTAATTAGTCGTCAGGGATGAATGTTCGGCAGGGACGCCGATTCTAATATCCCGGGTATTAACGCAGGGAGCATAATCATGAGCAGGGGAATCAATAAAGCCGTCATTGTCGGCACATTGGGCAGGGACCCGGAAATCAGGTACTCGTCAAACGGTAACGCGGTGGTCAATATTAGCGTGGCGACTAACGAAGCCTGGAAGGATCGCGAAACCGGCGAAGCGCAGGAGTGACCGAATGGCATCGAATCGTACTCTTCGGCAAGCTCGGCGAAATCGCGTCGCAGTACCTGAAAAAAGGGTCGCAGGCCTATTTCGAAGGCAAAATCAAGACCAGTAAATGGCAGGATCAAAGCGGTAACGATCGCTACACCACCGAAATCGTCGCCAATGAAATGGAGATGCTGGGCCGGCGTTCGGAGCAGGCGACTTAGGTAAAATCAAACTCGCATATTGAGGTGGGTGCAAGTAAAATACCCGCTTTCTTATCGGACCCATTTTTTACTAGCGGAGCAAGGCATGGCCAGAGGTGTAAACAAAGCAATTATCGTTGGAACGCTGGGGCAGGACCCCGAAGTGAGATATACAGCGAACGGTAGCGCCGTGGCCAATATCAGCGTCGCGACCAATGAATCCTGGAAGGACAAGGCGACCGGCGAGGCGCAGGAACGCACCGAATGGCATCGCATCGTCATGTTCGGCAAGCTCGCCGAAATCGCCCAGCAGTACTTGAAGAAGGGCTCGCAAGCTTATTTCGAGGGACGAATTCAGACCCGGAAATGGCAGGATCAAAGCGGTAACGATCGCTATTCCACCGAAATCGTCGCCAACGAGATGCAAATGCTCGGAGGGCGCGGCGGTGGCGGCGGAGCGCCGATGGATTCCGCTGGCGGAAGCCAGTCGCAATCCAAGCCAGCGACCCCCGAGACTGCGCCGATGGACGATGGATTCGACGACATACCCTTCTAGAGGCTTGTTAGTTTAATGTTTGCTGTCATCCCGCGATTCGATCGCGGGGTCAACTAGTATCGAGGTCAGTCATAGATGACCTTTTACGATGTTTTCAACGGCGATGCCGACGGCATCTGCGCGCTGCAGCAATTGCGCTTGCAGTTTCCGCGTGAAGCCGTGCGCATCAGTGGATTAAAACGCGATATAGACTTGTTGCAGCGAATCGATGCCAGGGAGGGCGATGAAATAACCGTGCTTGATATTTCTCTCGACAAGAATCGCGATGCGTTGGAAGAGGTGCTTGCCAATGGCGCTAGCGTTTTCTACGCCGATCATCATTATCCCGGCGGGATACCCGAGCACGAGTCATTCGATTGTCATATCGATGTTGCCGCAGATACCTGTACCAGCCTGATTATTAACAAGGTCCTGGATAATGCTCAGGCGCGCTGGGCCGTAGTCGGCGCATTTGGCGATAACTTAGATCAACCGGCAATCGATTTGGGGCGCTCGATCGGCCTGGCGTCAAGCGATCTCGAAGCGGCCCAGCAACTCGGAATTTGCCTGAACTATAACGGTTATGGCTCCGAAATCGATGATTTGCTGTTTCACCCCGTTGACTTGTTCGAGCAGGTGAATCCGTATTCGGATCCGCTCGATTTCGTCGAAGAAGAGAGTGGCTATGCCGAATTGCTGGGGCAATACCAAGAAGATATGATGCGCGCGCAAAATGCACCCGCGGATTCGATATCGTCGACGGGTGCGGTATATCTGCTACCCAACCAGGGCTGGGCGCGGCGCATTGTCGGCGTCATGGGCAATGATCTCGCCAAGCAGTTCCCCGAGCGCGCGCATGCGTTGCTGGTCGATTTGGGTGATGGTCATTATCGTGTCAGCGTACGCGCGCCATATGGCAGTAAAGATGGCGCTGACGAACTGTGTCGACAGTTCCCATCGGGTGGTGGACGCAAGGCTGCGGCTGGCATTAATGCGCTTTCGCATGATTCACTACCGCTGTTTGTGGAGAGGTTCAATTTACAGTTTGGTGGTATTCAATGAGTGAGTACGAAAAGAGCAGCAATGTCGTCTGGCATAATGCCACCGTAACCCGGGAACGGCGCGAGAAGTTGAACGGGCACCGAGGTGGATTGTTCTGGTTCACCGGATTATCGGGCGCCGGCAAGTCGACCTTGGCACATTCTGTCGAGGAAATTCTGTATCAAAACGGTTACCGAACCATCGTTCTCGACGGCGATAACGTGCGTCATGGTTTGTGCGCAGACCTGTCGTTTTCGGACGACGATCGTAAGGAAAACATTCGCCGTATCGGGCATATGTCGATGTTATATGTCGAGGCGGGGATTGTTGTATTGACCGCTTTCATTTCACCGTTTCGGGCCGATCGCGATAACGTGCGCAAACTCTCTGGCAACGACTTTCATGAGATTTACTGCAAGTGCAGTCTCGAGGTGTGCGAGGACCGTGACGTCAAGGGTCTCTACAAGCGCGCTCGAACCGGGGAGATTCCCGATTTTACTGGAATCAGCTCGCCCTACGAGGAACCCGAATTCGCTGATCTGACGGTCGATACCGAAAGCCACCTGGAAGATTGCTCAAAAAAGGTGTTCGACTACATTACCGAATCGATTGGAAATTGAACCTGTCTGACCGAAAAGTTGCTGTTATCGGCCTGGGATATGTGGGATTGCCACTGGCGGCGCTGTGCGCGAAAAAGGGCCACCCGGTTGTCGGTCTCGATGCCAAGGAGGAAATTGTTGCATCGCTCGAGCAGGGTAAATCCCATATCAGGGATGACGTGGTCGAAAAATTGCTCGCCGATGCGCTTACATCCGGTAATTTCCTCGTATCTACCGATGCAGGGATAATTGACGACTGCAGTATTTATCTGATTTGTGTACCCACCCCGGTCGATGCCAACAACGACCCCGATCTTGGCCCACTGGAAAGCGCCTGCCGCAGCGTCGCGGCGCAATTGAAAAAGGGTGATCTTGTCGTGGTCGAGTCAACCGTGTTTCCCGGAACCTGCGAACAGGAGGTCGCGCCATTACTCGAGGAAATTTCTGGCATGGATGCCAGCGAGGATTTTTTCCTGGCACATTGTCCCGAGCGGATTAATCCGGGCGATCCATTCTGGACATCGGAAAATATTCCGCGGGTGGTTGGCGCCACCTCGGATGTCGGTGTCGACCTGGCAGCGGAGTTTTACGCATCGATCCTGGGCGGCGACATATTCGATGTCCGAGAGATAAAACAAAGTTTGTACCCCAAATTTCGGAAAACTGGCGGTGGTCTGCATGTCTCCCAGGTCCCTTTGGGCAGCGTCACTAAAATGCACTCTATCCGGGATGCGGAAGCTGTGAAGGCGATGGAGAACACGGTTCGCGATGTTAACATCGCCTTCGTAAATGAGCTCGCGAAAATAAGCGATGCACTTGATCTTGATGTGGTTGACATTATCGATGGCGTCAGGCAACCAAGCCTTTTGGGAAAGGCCCCTTTTATCCTGGTGTCGGGGTTGGTGGACATTGTATTGCGGTAGATCCGGAATGGCTGAAAGCGGCCTCAAAAAAAGCCGGCTACATGCCGGAAATGATCCAGTTAGCGCGCATGACCAATAACAGTATGCCGGCCTATACAGTGTCGGTGTTGCAAGATTTGCTGAACCAACGAGGCTATCCAATTAACGGTACTCGGATTGCGCTGCTTGGGGTTGCCTATAAGCGCAATGTGGACGATGCGCGCGAGTCTCCGTTTTTCGAACTTCACAAATTACTTCTGAGTAAAGGCGCCTTGCTTAAGGTATTTGACAGCTGGTTCAGATCCGAGAATACCGTCGACTCGCTTGAGCGGGCCCTCGAACAAGTCAAAGCAGTCGTGATTGTTACCGAGCATTCGGATATTTTGCGGGTCTTGCAAAGTATGAATTTTTCCGAAATGGGAATCGAAGTTATCGTCGATGGCAGAAACTGCCTGAACCGCGATATGATGCAAACCCAGAATATTCTTTACCGTGGCATCGGCCGACGGGTTTAACCAGTGTTACAGAGACCGTGAGTTTGTATCGGGCCTGTAAACTTAGTCAGATTTGAGACCAAATTATGCTCGAAAATGCATCAATTTTAATTACCGGCGGCACTGGCTCGTTCGGACATACCTTTGTACCGATGACCCTGGAAAAATTCAATCCCAGGCGCCTGGTCGTTTTTTCACGCGACGAAATGAAACAGTGGGACATGGCGCACAAGTTTCAGAACGACAAACGCGTTAGTTTTATTATCGGCGACGTCCGCGATAGCGCACGAATTGCTCGTGCGCTGGACGGTATCGACTATGTCGTGCACGCGGCCGCGACTAAGATCGTTCCGACTGCGGAATACAATCCCTTCGAATGCGTTAAAACCAATATCAATGGCGCGATGAACCTGATCGATGTGTGCATTGACTGTGGCGTAAAACGAGTGGTAGCGCTGTCTACCGACAAGGCCAGTAATCCGATCAATCTCTATGGTGCGACCAAGCTGGCATCGGATAAACTATTTGTTGCAGCCAATCCCTATGCCGGTGTCCACGATACGCGTTTTGCAGTGGTTCGCTACGGTAACGTTATGGGCTCCAGGGGATCGGTTATCCCGTTTTTTATGTCACTCGCGCAATCCGGTACACTACCGATTACAGATACGCGCATGACCCGATTTATGATAACCCTGGAGCAGGGCGTGGAGTTGGTCTGGCATGCCTTTGAGAATATGGAAGGCGGTGAGATTTACGTCAAGAAAATTCCGTCAATGAACATCGTCGATATCGCCAAAGCAGTTGCTCCCGATGCCCGGCATGAGATCATTGGTGTCAGGCCTGGTGAGAAAATACACGAGCAAATGATCGGTTTCGAAGATGCGCCGCATACTTTTGAGTACCCGGATCACTACAAGATCTTACCGGCCATTCACAACTGGTCTTCCGATCATGCGCGCATCAATAACGGGGTCAGGGTGGATCCGGATTTCATGTATACCTCGGATAACAACAGCGAATGGATGTCGATCGAAGTCCTGCAGGCCTGGATTGACGAGCACTGTGGAAAAATAGGCAAGATATAGTTTCGATATGACTGGGACCGCACTGATTACCGGTGGTTCAGGATTGCTGGGTGTCAACTGGGCGCTCACGATTCGCGATGATTTCCAGGTTACGCTTGCAATCCACCAGCGCGAAATAGCGGTGCAGGGCGTATCGACTATGTCCATCGACCTGGAATCCGGCAACGATTTGAAACGTGCGCTTAGCGAACTGCAACCGCATCTGGTAGTGCATGCGGCGGGTTTAACCAGTGTCGAGAGCTGTGAGGCGAATCCGGAGCTGGCTTACAGAATCAATGTGCAACTGGCAGCAAATGTCGCCAGTGCCTGCGCCGCGTTCGGATTGCCGCTGGTGCATATATCGACTGATCATTTGTTTTCTGGTGCGTCGGCACTGGTCGACGAGAATGCACCAATCGAACCCAGAAATGCCTATGCCCGTAGCAAGGCAGAAGCCGAGGCGCGAGTGTTCGACGCGCATCCGCGCGCGCTTGTGATTCGCACCAATTTTTTTGGCTGGGGTCCGGGCTATCGCCGTTCGTTCAGTGACTTGATCATCGATTCGCTGCGCCAGGGTGAAACATTGACGTTGTTTGAAGACGTGTTTTTTACGCCGATCGTTGCCGCGGAACTGATTCGCGCTGCGCACCAGCTGCAGGCGATCAATGTGGCGGGTATCGTAAACGTGTGCGGTGACGAGCGCGTATCGAAGCTCGAATTTGGTATGCGCCTGGCGTCCATCTTCGGGCTGGATGATAGCTTGATCCGACCGGGCTCGGTTGCGAATCAGCCCGGATTGGTGCAACGACCGCATGATATGAGCCTTTCTAATAAGAAGGCTAGCGCCCTGCTGGGGCGCGAACTCGGTGGGCTCGATAAGCAGCTGGCCGTGCTATTGCAACAACAACAACTTGGGTTTGCCAACGAGGTATTGAGTATATGAATTCGTTTATTCCCTACGGGCGCCACCATGTTGATGAAGTCGATATTCGCGCGGTGGTCGAAGTTCTGCAGGGTGGATTGTTAACCCAGGGCCCCATGATAGAAGCCTTCGAACAGGCGATTTCGGACTATGTCGGCGTCAAATACGCCGTGGCTGTTTCCAGCGGCACCGCAGCGCTGCACTTAGCGGCGCTGGCCGCGGATGTGGGGAAGGGTAACTCCCTGGTAACTTCGCCGATCACTTTCGTCGCAAGTGCAAACTGCGGCCTCTACGCCGGCGGCACGGTGCAGTTCGCCGACATCGATGCTGACAGTATCAACATGTCCGCGATCGGGTTGGCGCAAACCTTGCGAGAAATTCCGACCGTGCGCGCGGTGGTGCCAGTGCATTTCGCCGGTTTGCCCTGCGATATACCTGCCATCAAGGCGGCCGCGGATGCCGCGGCAGCGGTTGTAATCGAGGATGCTTCACATGCGTTGGGCTCTGAATATGCCGACGGTAGTAAAGTTGGCTGCTGCGTAAATTCGCTGATGACGGTGTTTTCATTTCACCCGGTCAAGGCGATTGCGGCGGGCGAGGGCGGCATGGTCACGACCAACGACGAAAAAATCTACCGGCGCCTGATTCGATTGCGGAGCCACGGAATCAACAAACTGGATGATGAATTCCAGCTCCCCGAACAAGCTTCCAGTAACGGGCTGCAGTATCCGTGGTATTACGAGATGCAGGAACTTGGGTTCAATTACCGGATTACAGATATACAGTGCGCGCTGGCACTGTCGCAGCTGCGTCATCTGGATAAATTTATCGCCCGCCGGCGTGAACTGGTCGCGGTTTATGACGCAGCTTTCGCGGGAATGAAAAATTGTCGCCCGGCACAGCTCGATGGCAACGCTCTGAGTGCCCATCATTTGTACGTGTTGCGAATCGATTTCAAATCTGCCGGCATTGGGCGTGAACAATTGATGCTGCAACTCAGGTCGCGCAATATCGGCAACCAGGTGCATTATATTCCGGTTACCATGCAGCCTTACTACCAACGACTTGGGTTTAATCCAGGAGATTATCCCGAAGCCCAGGCTTATTACAACGAAGCCCTGACCATCCCGCTGTTCTACGATCTGAGTGATGAACAGCAGCAGTACGTGATCGATAACATCCGGGACCTGGTGTCATGAAACTTGCTATCGGCACCGCGCAGTTCGGTCTCGACTACGGTATAGCTAATCGACAGGGACAGATAGCGCCGGCCGAAGCCTTGGCGATCATCGAGTATGCCTCACGGCAGGGAATCGATATGCTCGATACCGCGGTTGCCTATGGCGATAGCGAACAGCGCTTAGGAGAAGTCGGGGTAGGCGACTGGCAGGTAGTATCCAAGCTTCCGTCCCTACCCGAGGATTGCGATGATATTACTCATTGGGTACGACTGCAGGTGGAGGGCTCGAAGCTGCGACTCAAAATAGAGGGTCTTTATGGCTTGTTACTCCATCGTCCCGCCGAGTTGCTGGAATCACGCGGTGCCGAACTTTACCTTGCGTTGCAGCAGGTTAAGCGAGATGGCTTGGTACAAAAGATCGGCATCTCGATTTACGACCCATCGGAGCTTGATGCACTAATCGATCGCTACGCGCCGGACCTGGTTCAGGCTCCATTAAACGTTTTCGACCGCCGCATCCAGTCATCGGGCTGGATGTCTCGGTTGCATGGTCGGGGTATTGAAATCCATACTCGTTCGGTATTTCTGCAGGGTTTACTGCTAGTAAAATCGCATCAACGGCCGCGACAATTTGCGCCCTGGGCCAACATGTGGACGCGCTTCGACGATTGGCTTAAACTCCACGGCGTGACGCCACTGCAAGCCTGCTTGGGTTTTCCAATGTCCTTGCGGGAAGTCAGCAAGGTCATCGTGGGTGTCGATAGCCTGGCGCAATTGCAACAAATCGTTACTGCCGCCGGTGCTTCCGTTCCACCGCTTACCGGCAGCCTGGCATCTGAAGACCTAGACCTGATAAACCCATCGCGCTGGAACGCATTGACCTAGCCGGGAGTAGTATTGTGACCATAGAAATTATCGCCGAACTCGCGCAGGGCTTTGAAGGCCAGCCCGAGCAGACCCGGCTGCTGCTGAAGGCCGCCGCGGCCTCGGGCGCCGATGTCGCCAAATTCCAACTGGTGTTCGCAGACGAACTGGCTACGCCCGACTACCAGCACTACGAATTGTTCAAATCGCTGCAAATGCCGGACGATTTCTGGCGTGAGTTGTCGAGTTATGCGACCGAGTTGGGTATCAAGCTCAGTCTAGATATTTTTGGTGAACATAGCCTGCGGCTGGCACAGAAGATCGGAGTGGATTCGGTCAAGCTGCATGGAACCGATATCGCCAATGTCGGCCTGTTGAATGCAGTGGCGGCGAGTTCGGTAAACAAGGTCCTGCTCGGCGCGGGAGGCGCACATGCCAGTGAGATTCGGCTTGCACTCGAAACTCTCGCCAATAAACAAGTGGTCGTGCTGCTGGGTTTTCAGGCTTATCCAACGCCGACCGAAACCAACCAGATTTCCCGGGTCAAATTGTTCGTCGACAGTCTTGGCAGTAATCATGAGAACCTAAAAATTGGATTCGCAGACCATGCGGCTCCCACCAATCCACTCAGATATGCGCTTGCGGCAACGGCACTTGGAGCCGGTGCTGAGGTTATCGAAAAACATTTGACACTCGGTAGGGTCATGGAACTGGAAGACTTCGAGTCGGCATTGAACCCGGATGAGTTTTTAGAGTTTTCACAAACCTTGAAAGACTGCGCCGCGGCCTATGGCGCCACAGAGGACAGCAACGATTATGCGATGGCGGAAGCGGAGCAAGCTTACCGGAAAATGATTCGCCGCCATGTCGTAGCGGCCCGCGATCTCGCGCTGGGGAATGAGCTGGTACCCGTGGATTTAATCCTGAAACGTACCTCGTTGGAACAGGCGATGACCGATTTGAATTCGGCCTACGGTTCTAAGCTTCAGCGAGATGTTAAGGCCAATTCTCCAATTACAAAAGAGGATCTCGAATGAAGCGGGTGCTCGATGACTAGGAGACTTGTTGCAGCGATCGCCTGCCGTAACCAGGGTTCGCGTCTTTACGGCAAACCACTACAAAACCTGGATGTCGAAAAAGGTGTCCGCATTCTGGACAATATCATCGACTGCTTGCAGGGAATCGAGTGCATCGACGAAGTAGTGCTGGGTATTTCTGAAGGCGTCGAAAACGAAATATTCGAATCGGTCGCTAACGGCAAGGGTTTGAGATTTGTCGTCGGCGACCAGATTGACGTGTTGTCACGCCTGGTTCGATGCGGTCAGCTGGCGCAGGCAACCGATATTTTTCGTGTCACCAGTGAATCCCCATATTTGTATTTTGAACCGGTGGAAGATTTGTGGCACCAGCATTGTGAGGGCTCTGCGGATGCGACTTTCCTGGACAATATTGTCGACGGCTGTGGGTTCGAGATTGTTTCACAGACGGCCCTCGAACAATCACATGTCCACGGATCGGATAAACATCGCTCGGAATTATGCACGTTATTCCTGAGAGAAAATTTGGATACTTATAAGGTCGACATTGTCGAACCGCCGGTCGGATTGGTGCGTCGGGACCTGAGACTAACTGTGGACAATCCGGAGGACTTGGTGGTTTGCCGAATCATCTACGAGGCCTTTAAGGATCTCGCGCCGAGAATTCCGGTAACCGAAATTGTCAAGTTTCTGGACATGAATCCGAACCTGATCGAACTACTGGCGCCATTTACCGAAATGGGTTACAGCACGATGTATGTCAAAGCCGATAGTTGAGGTGAATCGCAGACAAGAGCGACGAAATCATGGACAAAATCAGTAATTACGAAAAATCGAAAAGTTACTCGACCCGCGTGCACGAGCTGATTCCGGGCGGTGCGCACACCTATTCCAAGGGGGACGATCAATTTCCACAGATGGCGCCCGCCGCGATTGCACGCGGTCACGGCGCGCACGTCTGGGACCTGGACGGTAACGAATTCATCGACTGCAGCATGGGCCTGACCTCTGTCTGTATCGGACATGGATACGAATCTGTGGCACGGGCGGTCTGCGATGCCGCCTTCCAGGGAACCAATTTTCAGCGTCCCGCCGCACTGGAGCTGGAAGCGGCTGAGCTGTTCCTCGACACCGTGAGATCCGGCGACATGGTCAAGTTTGCCAAAAACGGTTCCACCGTGACCACTGCTGCGGTCAAACTGGCGCGAGCCTTTACCGGGCGGCAGCGCGTGGCGCTGGCGCGCGAGCATAACTTTTTCAGTTATGACGACTGGTTTATCGCGACAACCCCTTGTGACCGAGGAATACCGGGACGAGTCCGCGAAATGACGGCGCTATTTAGTTACAACAATATCGAGTCGGTCGAAGCCTTGCTTGCCGAGCCGGATCACGACATCGCCTGCCTGATCCTGGAGCCGGTCAAGTTCGACCCGCCGGTGGACAATTTCCTGCATAAGGTGGGTGAGGTTTGCAGGAAACATGACGTGTTGCTGATACTCGATGAAATGATCACCGGATTCAAATGGAGCCTTCAGGGCGCCCAGGGGTATTTCGATGTGCATCCGGATATGTCCACCTGGGGAAAGGGAATGGCAAACGGTTTTTCCGCCTGTGCGCTTACCGGAAGATCCGAGATCATGGAGCTCGGTGGAATTCGCCGGGCCGGCGACGACAAGTTGTTTCTGATTTCAAGTACACATGGCGCCGAGAGTACCGGCCTGGCCGCGATGATGGCTACCATAACGGCATTCAACGAACATGACATGATTGCCAGCAACTGGGCCAGAGGTGGGCAGCTCAGATCTCGTTTGGAACAGATAGTGACGATGCACGGGCTCGAACAGAATTTGCAGTTGTTGGGTTACAACTGCCTGTTCCTACTGGCCTGTCTCGATCATAGCGGTAGGGCGGATGACTACTTTCGTACCTTGATGATGCAGGAAATGATTGCCCGGGGTATCCTTTTTCAGGGTATGATTTATACTACTTGGTCCCACCAGCAACCCGAGATGGATCGATTCTGCGAAGCCTTTGACGAAGCCTGCGCTGTATACCGCCGCGCGATTGATAGCGAGACTACCGAGGGTTTCCTGATCGGGGCGCCTGCAAAGCCTGTTTTCAGGAAAAAGATCTAGTTTGTCAGAATGTTATAAAGCATCGAAAATCGTGTCGCAATAGATTTTCCTGGAGCAAAGTAAAATTGTCGAGCATTCGATAGTGGCGTTACTCGGCTTTCGCAAACGTCCCCAATTAATCATGACCACCAGATCAGCCAGCAGGTTCGCGATCATCATGCCGCAGCAGGTCGACTTTCTGTTGATCGTCAGGGGGCTTGCGGCCCTGTCAGTAATTTATTGGCATCTCGGCGGCTATCTTGAGATTGAAAATTACTGGTCGAGTTTTTTTATCATCCCCGGGCGGCTGGCGGTGCGGATATTTTTCATGATGTCCGGTTATTTGATCGGCTATGGCCTGATCTACGGCAAGTACCGGCCTAACTACCGGGATCTCGGCAGGTTTTACGTAAACCGTTTACTTCGAATCTATCCGATTTTCCTGGTTGTAAGCCTGGTCGCGCTGGTCTTCGCCTATCGCGACTTGACCATCGATGCCGATTTCGTGCTGAGGGAACTGTTAATGGGGCAATGGAATCACGACTACCAATTGAACGGTGTATTCTGGACCCTGGGCGTGGAAGTCCATTTCTATCTGATCGCACCGCTGCTGGTGTTCGGCGCACTGGCTCTGTTCAGGCAGGCGAGTTACTGGGCGATTGCGCTTTACTTGATGGCGTTACTTGTGGTGTGGGGCTACTCGAAATCAGATTTTTTTCATCCTGGGATATGCGTAGCATCGTTGGGGGTATAACGCATTTTGTAATAGGCATTCTTTGCGCCTCCTATAAAGACAAGATCGCGCAGCTGGCCCGGGGGAAGGTTTTCCTGGCTCTGGCGGCATGTTTGGTGTTGATACTGATTGCACGTTTTAATCACAGCTACTCGATAAACCTGAAAGCGGTCCTGCTGTCCAACCTGATTGGTGTTGGCCTTATTTTTTTACACGTCATGCTGGAAACGAAAAAACTGGGTGTAAACCTGCTGGTCAAGATACTCCTCGCGCTGGGTGTGCTTTCCTATGGTATTTACGCCTGGCACGGCTTGCTGATTATCAATCGGATACTTGTAGACAACCTGGCGCTGCACACGCTTGCTACGATCGTGCTGGCTTATGCCACTTATATCATCGTCGAGCGGCCGTTGCTGAGTTTGAAGCAATGAGTGCTGGTGTGCGAATCGCTTTTCGCGCCGACGCCTCGGCGGAGATTGGCCTGGGCCACGCAATGCGATGCCTGACTTTGGCAGACCTGTTGCGCAAAAGCGGAGCGCGAACCCGGTTTGTCTGCCGCAGCCTGCCAGACTACCTGCAGCGCAAACTGACGCAGCACGGCCACGAGCTCATTTTACTGGCGGCGTCGGCTGGCAACTATCGAGCCGACGAACTGGCGCATTCCGGGTTTTTGAAAACGAGCCAGCAGGTTGATGCGCAGCAAACCCGTGAAGCGCTGGCGGATCAGAACTGGGACTGGCTGGTCGTGGACCACTATGGGATTGATCACCGCTACGAAACAGCCTTGCGCGATACGGTGAGGCGGGTGATGGCAATAGACGATATCGGCGATCGTCAGCATGATTGCGAACTGTTGCTCGATCAGAATCTTTATGCGGATATGAAGCAACGCTATGACGGCAAGACTCCCGCTGCCTGCAAATTGTTGCTTGGACCAGAATTTGCATTGCTGCGTGAAGAGTTTCTGCGACTGCGCCAGCAAGTCGAGTCGCCGGCGACCGAAATCAGGCACGCGCTGGTATCGCTGGGCGGATTCGATCCCTGTAATCTCACCCAGGTCGCCGTTACCGCCCTGCATCGGGTTTTTGGTAAATCATTGAAGCTGGACGTGATCATTGGCAATGAGCATCCGAGCCGAGTCGAGATCGAAAGGATTTGCCGTATGCATGACTACCGTTGCCACCTGCATACCGAGCGCATGGCCGAATTTATGGCGGCGGCAGATATCGCAATTGGCGCCGGCGGGTCGACCAGCTGGGAGCGCTGTTGTCTGGGGCTGGCTGCGATTACCGTGGCCTTTGCCGATAACCAGAAGGATATTGCAGCAAGCCTGGAGCAAGCCGGGGCCTGCATATTTCTCGGCGATCAGCACACAGCCACGCAGGCGGCGTTCGAAAAGACCCTGCAATCGCTGCTCGTGGATAGGGAACGGCTGTCGATGTTATCATCGACAGCTTATTCACTGGTCGATGGCCGCGGCGCGCAACGAGTCCGCGATCATCTGTTTTCGATGCTATGAAGATAACCGTCCTCTGTACCGATCCGCTGCACCCCGTGGTGCCTCAGCTGAGTGTCTGGCAGCAGGCATTTGTCGCCAGGGGTCATGACGTAGCCCTGGTGTACGACAAATCCGAGGCCAGCGGAGGCGATATTTTGTTCCTGGTATCATGCAGCCAGTTGATTACCGAGAGCGAGCGCGGGAAATACACCGCGGTACTGGTGCTGCACGCCAGCGATCTGCCGCGCGGTCGCGGTTGGTCGCCGCATGTCTGGGCGGTGCTCGATAATACGCCGCAGATAACGATATGTCTGCTCGAAGCCGCCGATCCGGTGGACAGCGGTACGGTCTGGTTGCGCCAGCGGATTCAGCTCGAGGGGCACGAATTGTTAGCCGAAATCAATCAAAAGCTGTTTGCTGCTGAACTCGAGTTAATGTCGCAGGCGGTTGAGAATTTCGACCGAATCGAGGGTTCGCCGCAGCAGGGGGAGCCGGGCGCCTATCTGCGCAAGCGTACCTCGGAGGACAGCCGTCTGACTCCGGATAAGACTATCGCGGAACAGTTCGACCTGCTGCGCGTCGTCGATAATGAGCGCTACCCTGCGTTTTTCGAATTCCGGGGCAACCGATATACACTCAAAATTGAAAAAGTAAATAATCATGAATCCGAATAATGCGTTCTCGATTTTGGATCGGGAAGTGGGCGCGCAACATCCGCCTTTTATCATTGCCGAAATGTCGGGTAACCATAACCAGTCGCTGGAACGGGCGCTGGAAATCGTCGAAGCGGCTGCGCAGTCCGGCGCGGAGGGTCTGAAGATCCAGACCTATACCCCGGATACCATGACGATCGACCTCGACGAGGGTGAATTTCATATCAGCGATCCCGATATTCCCTGGGCGGGCAGTTCGCTTTACCAGCTATATGGCGAGGCCTATACACCCTGGGACTGGCACCAGCCGATCTTCGATCGCGCACGCGAACTCGGCATGATTCCATTCAGTACCCCCTTCGATGAAACTGCGGTCGATTTCCTGGAAGAGCTGGATACGCCCTGTTATAAAATCGCTTCGTTCGAAAATACCGATTTACCGCTGATTCGACGCGTTGCCGCGACCGGAAAGCCGTTGATCATTTCCACCGGCATGGCCAGCGTGGCGGAGCTCGACGATACGGTGCGCGCCGCCCGCGCCGCTGGATGCCGGGACCTTGTGCTGCTCAAATGCACCAGCACCTATCCGGCAACGGCGGATAACACCAACATACTGACAATTCCGCATATGCGGGAATTGTTCGGTTGCCAGGTCGGGCTTTCCGATCACACGCTTGGCGTCGGAGTGTCGGTGGCAAGCGTGGTGCTGGGCGCGAGCGTTATCGAGAAACACTTTACCCTGAAGCGCGCCGACGGCGGTGTCGACAGCAGCTTTTCCATGGAACCGGAAGAAATGGCGCAACTGGTGGTCGAGACCCGGCGCGCCTGGCAGGCGCTGGGCAGACCGCAATACGGCGCTACGGATGCCGAGCGCAAATCGATCCAGTTTCGCCGCTCTTTGTATATCGTAGCGGACCTGCAGGCGGGCGAATTGCTGACCCCCGAAAACCTGCGCGCCATTCGGCCGGGCCACGGATTACCTCCGAAATACCTCGAGCGGGTCATGGGCAGGGCGGTTAGGCGCGATGTCAAGAGGGGTACGGCGCTGGCCTGGGATTTACTAAGTTAGAATTGCCCGCTGAGCCCTCGATGTCGAGCTACTCGTTAAATGACTATTCCTACGGATGCCGGGTCGGATGGAAGTGTTAACCCAGCGTTTCCTGTTGCGCCGGCTCACGGTTGACGATGTAAGCGAGCGCTACCTGTCCTGGCTTGATGATTCGAGTGCGCAAAAGTACATCGTCGCCGCCGGCAATACCCGCGGCATCGATGACCTGAGAAACTATGTCGCCGCGCGCCAGCAGCGCGATGACCTGTTGTTTCTCGGAATATTCGATCGCGAAACCGGTAGGCATATCGGTAACATCAAGTATGAGCCGATGGATTGCGAGGCCGGATACGCGGTGATGGGAATTCTGATCGGCGAGCCAGACTACCGCGGTAAGGGAGTAACCAGCGAGGTATTGACGGCCAGCGCGCAGTGGCTGAAGCAACGGTATGGGCTCAGCCAGATACTGTTGGGCGTCGACCTGGCAAACGAGGCGGCGATACGGGCTTATCAAAAGGTTGGATTCGTGGTCGAGGACACGCCGCATATAGATAAAGTACTGCCGGGAACCGTGACCATGGTATGGCGTATTTAATGCATTACGGCAAACAATAAACGAGCAAAGCGCTCAATAGTGACCATATTTTGTTGGGAGTATCCAGCCTATGATTGAAATTATCGAAAAATTATTATTGAAGAACCGCACCATCGTTTCCAGCGACGTGGCGCAGTGCATGGATATAGTTTCCGAGAAATATCCGATAAAACTACACAAGTACCCTACCGATGCGGAATACCAAAGCTGGCCGATACCGCCCGAGTGGAACGTGCTCAAGGCGACTTTATCGGATGGTGACAGGGTAATTGCCAGTTACGAAGAGTCACCGCTGTTTCTGGCGCCCTATTCACTGCCGTTTTCGGGTACTGTGTCGCGCGAGGAATTGATCGAGCACACCTTTACCAACCCGCAGAAACCGGACGCTTTCTGTTACGAGTTCCGGCTTGCCTATAACTACCAGCGACGCCTGTCGGAATGGCGCCTGTCCATGCCTCACGATCGTTTGATGGCCCTGCCCGAGGGTCCTTTCCAGGTAGAAATAGATGTCGAGGTAAAGCCGGGTAACATGCTGGTGGGCGACTATTCACATCCGGGCAGCAGCGGATACTGGTTTACCTTTTTGGCACATTACTGCCACCCGGGGCAGGCCAACGACGGCATTGCCGGCGTTGCGGTCATGCTCGAGGCGCTCGATCGGATCACCAGGATTTACCCAAACCCCAAATACGGCTACAAGTCGTTAATCATGCCGGAAACAATTGGCAGCAGCGTCTATGCCGCCGAGAATATGCAGGAACTGGACAACACGATTGGCGGCGTGTTCAGCGAAATGGCCGGCGCCGACGAACCCCTGCAGCTGGTATTCTCACGTCGTGCCGATACCTATATCGACCGGGTGTTTCTGCATGTATTGAACAAGCAGGGTAAACTGCCCTGTCGTTACGTCGATTTTCGCAAAGGTTGGGGCAATGACGAACTGGTGTTCGACGCCCCGGGTGTCGGGGTACCGGTGGTGTCCATGGATCGGCATCCGTTTGCGGCCTACCATACCCACCACGACAATATGGAATTGATAGAGCTGCAGCGCCTGGAAGAGGTGGTCGATATTTTGCTGGGCGTGGTAGAGGTGCTGGAAACGGATTATATTCCACGCCTGCACAATCGGGTTCCGGTCTATTTAACCCGTTACGATCTGTACGCGGACTGGACTCACGAACGCCAACAATACGATATCAACATTCTGTTGCTCGACAGCATGTGGAGCGGGTTGTCGGTGCTGGATATTGCGTTGAAACACGAACTGGATCCCGATATGGTGCGCGCCTATATCGACAGGTTTGCGCAACTCGAACTGCTCGAAAAACAGGCGGTAACCCCCGACTACAGCCGCAGCGTTCGTTTTCTACCATCATTTGATAAGGACAAGTAATGCGATTTTTATTCACCGCCGGCACGGCGCGCGGCGGCACTAACTTCCGCACCCTGATGCTGAACAATCATCCCCGGATCAGGATGTCGCTGGATCCGTTTATCCCGCTGTTCCGCTTTTATCGCGACAGCCTGTTGCGCTCGGTCGGGGAAGAGCAGCTGCTTTCCCAACTGCCGTCTGTCAATGTGCTCGATGACTACTACTACAGTAAAACCAAGCTGAAAATAATGCGGCTGATCCAGCAGTCGGACCCGGACATCGAGTTCGATATGAGTGCCTGGGACGAGCTTAAGGCCGCGATTGCCGGTCGCATGCAGCTGGCATCGGTCGATCTGGCGGCGCATCTCGACAAATTGCCGGCGCCGAGCTTCCGCGAAGTTTTCCGCAATACGATGCAGGTGATCGCCGCCACCAGCGAAGTTGCCGACGAGCTGGACTGGGTCGGATTCAACGATAACTGGACCATGGAGTTTATCCCGCTGATCGCCAGGCTGGATCCGGAGGCCAAGTTTATGCTGCATTTGCGTGATCCCCGCGCCGTGGTCAACTCTTCCGAATTTGCCGAACCCGATCCGGCCAAACGGCCAACCATCGTGTCCTTTGCCAGGCATTTGCGAAAATACTATGCGTTTGCGACCGTGTTGCCGCGGGATCCCGTGCTGGAAGACAGATTATTGATTACCGGTTACGAGCGCTTTATCGAAGATCCCGAACGCGAAGTCCGCTCGATGACCGATTTCCTGGAGATGGATTTCCGCCCTGAGATGACCGACATTAGCCGGTTTCGCAAGGCGGATGGCAACCAGTGGCCCTCCGACGCCGCAATTTATAAGACGTCGGCGGAGATCTGGCGCCAGGAAATGCCGCGCGATATGGTCGAGCTAACCGAGTTCATCTGCGACCCGGAGATGCGGCTGCATGGATATCACCCCGAGATCTATGATGATAACATCGGGCTTTCACATTCGGCCTTCGAATTTGCATTGACCAATTTTCGCGATTGCCTGGGCTGGCGAACCGATTACCCGGAAGTCGAGAGAATGCTGGGTGGAGAGTTTTACCGAAAACAAATGCTGCGGGCAGGGAGCGAATACCCCGATGACGAAATCGAGCGTTGCTTCCTGTTTACCGATGTATATCGAAAACTCGGGAAATTAGCAGAACCTTCAGAATGAATAACCACACGAGCGTATTGAATGAATTCCGATGAACCAACGGGCACTGGAACCAGTGACGAAGTACTTGAGTATTATTCGCGTAACTGGGACCGAATTGCCAACTGTTACGATCTGGGAGAGGATGGGCTGCCGCTGGATCCGGCCTGGTATCGAAAACGCCTGTATAACGAATTTCTGCAAAAGCACAAACCCGAGTCGGTGCTCGATATCGGCTGCGGCGGCGGCTGGTCGGTGCTGGATGCGCTGGAGCAGGGGGCCGATGCCAGGGGCATAGAGCCCGTCGCCGAGCTCAAACAGCATGGTTGCCAACTGCTGGAAAAACACGATCACGATCCCGACCGCATCACCCAGGACGATCTGGCATCGCTGTCATCCCTGGATGACGAATCGCAGGACTGTATCGCGTTGCTCAGCGTATTGCCTCACGTACCGGCGGACAACTGGCAGGCAGTGCACGAAGATATAGCCCGCGTACTGCGTCCCGGCGGGCGTTTGATCGCAGCCTATCGAAATCAGCTTTTCGATTTGTATACCTTTAATAGCTTCACGCTCGAGTTTTACGACAAGCAACTCTGGGGCTGCCCGCCTTGTGAGCCTTTGAGTGGCCATATCGATGATTTGAAAGGATTAATTACCAATCCCGATTTGCCAGGACCCTATTTTACCGCGGCCCGCGACAAGTCCTTCGGCGCGCTTGACAGGGTAAAGTCCAACCCGCTTGAGATGCCGGCTTTTCTGTCCCGCTTCGGCTTAACTAGCGAAGCCGTCAGGTTTTATCATTTTCACTGCGTGCCGCCGTTGTTGGAAAAGTCGGTCGATGATTTACGCCAGATCAACCATCAGCTGGAACTGAGCATGTCGGATGACTGGCGGGGAAATTTCATGGCGGCCATATTCATGGTCGAAGCGGTGAAGTCTTGACGAGTACGGACCCGAAAGATTCTGCACTGGATGCCAGCGAGGATCAGCAGAAACAGCGCTACGACGAATCTTACTTCTCGCTATATCGGGAAGATCCCAAACGCAGCGCCATGTATCTCTCCGAGAGAGATCATATCCTCGGCTATAAATCATCGGGCCGTATACTCGATGTGGGTTGTGGAATCGGCATGTTTTTAAGCGTTTTTCCGGATCAGGACTGGGAAAAATACGGTACTGACATTTCCGATGTTGCCATCGCGGAAGCACGTGCGCGCGGGATACAGGTCAAGGATTACGAGCAGGCTTACGACTATCAGGACGGTTTCTTCGATGTCATCGTGTTTCGCGGTTCGCTACAGTTGATTTCGACCCCCTTCGCCGTCGTAAAACACTGTATCGAGTTGCTCGCCAGCGGCGGTTGCCTGGTGTTTCTGTCGACCCCGAACTCGAACAGTCCTTATTACCGCAGGTTTAAAACACTTCCGTTTCTAACGCCGCATGGCAATTTTTTGATTCCGTCCGACATCATGATGAAAAATGCGCTGCAAAACTACGGCCTCGATGTGCTGGAGATCCGCTATCCTTATTTGGGCGGGCCTTACGCCAGACCGCTAATGGACCATTTCTGGTATCTGATGAGCTTTTTAGGCGTCAGCAAGAAATTTCCCTTTTGGCGTAGCTCGATGGAAATTTATGCGCGCAAACCATGAGTAACGAAACCGGCCAGCACATGCATGAACTGATGGGGCAGTTGTGGCCCATCTGCAGAAGTATAACCGGCGATGGTGTTCGTCAGACGCTGGCCATTCTGCAACAAAGCCTGCCGCAACTGGAAATTAACGAAATTCCGACCGGTACCAGATGTTTCGACTGGACCGTGCCCAACGAATGGACGATCCGGGACGCCTACGTACTCGATCCCGACGGCAACAAGGCGATCGATTTCCAGCAGAGTAATCTGCACTTGGTTAACTATTCGATGCCGGTGGATCTTGAACTCGAGCTGGACGAATTACAGCCTTATCTGCATTCCTTGCCGGAGCAACCGGATGCGATTCCGTACATCACCTCTTATTATCGAGAGTCCTGGGGTTTTTGCCTGACGCAGCGAGCACGCGAGCGGTTACGTCCCGGCAAATACCGGATCGTCATCGATAGCGAGTTGAAACCCGGCAGTCTCAGCTACGCGGAACTACTGTTGCCCGGAGAATCCGAACGCGAGGTTTTTATTTCAACCTATGTCTGCCACCCGTCGATGGCCAATAACGAGCTATCCGGGCCCATTGTGACGAGTTTTCTGGCGCAATGGCTGCAAACTCTGGATCGCCGCTATAGCTACCGCATTGTATTTATCCCCGAGACGATAGGTGCGATTTGTTATTTGAGCAAACACCTGCAGCATTTACAGCAGCGGGTGATCGCAGGTTACGTCGTCACTTGTGTCGGAGACGAACGGGCCTGGTCGTTTATGCCTTCGCGCAATGGCAATAGTCTCAGTGATCAGGTGGCGCGCCACGTGCTTAAGCATCTCGCGCCCGACTATACCGAGTATTCGTTTCTCGAACGCGGTTCCGACGAGCGTCAGTATTGCAGCCCCGGCGTGGATTTACCGATGGCGTCGGTGATGCGCTCGAAGTACGTGACTTACCCGGAGTATCATACCTCGCTGGATGATATGAAACTGGTAACACCGCTCGGTTTGCAGCAGGCCCTACAGGCCTATCAGCGCATGATCGAAACCATCGAAAGCGACTGTATACCGGCCGCGACCGTTTTGTGCGAGCCAAAAATGAGCGATCGCGGGTTGCGCCCGACGCTGGGGAAACGCGGCTCCGCCGATGCCGGCAAGGCGATGATGAACCTGCTGGCCTATGCCGACGGTAAGCAGCAACTGCTCGATATTGCCGAAATAATCAATGAGCCGGCCTGGGAGTTGCGCCCTCTGGTTGATCAAATGGTCGAACTCGACCTGCTGCGGACCGACCAGCCCTGCTGATCTGCGTTTTAAAATGAATTCTGACAAGCTTACTACCGGCGAGATTTACGCCAGATACGATGTTCTGCTTAAGAAGGTGGAACACTGGGTGGCGAGCCGAAACCCCCATATTGCCAATTGTGACGATGAACATGTCCGCGCTCGAATTGTTCAGCGATTTGTCGAGCTGACTAATGAGGCATTTACACAGCGGCTGGTCTTGGGTACTGCCGGTGCAACCGATACGGGGCGACAGCCAGGGCAGCTTGATCTCGGTGGTATCAAAATCTGTACTACCACGGGTCGGATTAAAATATCGCCGCGACTAATCGTCAGTAATCTGCTCTTGTTTTTCGTGACCTGGGCGCACGCACTGCTGTTCCTGTTTATCTCATTTTTTCGAAACTGTCCCGCGAAATCAGATTCCGCCACGCTGTTGATGGAAGGCGGCGGTATCGATAGCGACGATTCCCGGCTGGTAAAATTTTGCCGCCACGGCAAAATAACACCACTGCTCGACGCGAGCAATGTTATCGTCAAGACCAGAACTCCGCCGCAATCGCTTACCGATCCCGGATTTTTTTACACGGGGCACCCTTTGTTGTTCCTGGTGTCTAAGCTTGTATCCAGGCCGACAAGATTGATGCTGATTACACGGCAGCTGTTAACACCAGTTTTCTATTTGCGAGCGCTGTTTGCAAATCCGTTGAACCTGCTGCTGGGGCGAGACCTGGCGGTGCTGCCAGTGGTTAGGGCGCTGGATCAGGCGCGACTAATCGATGCCGTGATCGTGACCACGTCCGCGTTTGCGACGCAGTTTTTATGGATGAACGGACTCAGCGATAAAAACTTCAAATTGCATATGATCTGGTACTCGCAGAATTTCATTCCGAAAACCTACAAAGGCGAACTACAGGGTTCGAATCTGCCGGCGGCCCGGATGATGCGAGTCGATGAGCACTGGGTTTGGACCGAGGGATTCAAGGCTTACTTGCAAACGCTGGGGCAGCATTCGGATATCCGGGTTATTGGGCCGATTTTATGGTATTTGCCGGAAGGGCAACGAGTTTTCGATAACGACAATATCAAGGTCGCAGTGTTCGATATCACGCCAGTTATTGACGACAAGGCGATATTTGGTGCGGCGAAAAATTACTATTCGCAAGACACGATTAAAAAATTCGTCGCGGATGTGACATCGGTATGCAAAAGATTGTCGGCTGACGGGGGGCGTGAAATCCAGGTTTTATTGAAACATAAACGCATGCCCATACGCGGCCGGCACGATGCCGACTACGTGGCGTTTCTGGAGAAGCTGGAACAGGATGAAGCACATTTCTCGATGATCGACCATCGCACCAACATGTTCGATTTACTGGCGCAATGCGACATATCGGTTTCGGTACCCTACACCTCCACCGCTTATGTCTCTGCGCATTTAAAGAAACCGGGGATTTACTATGATCCCTACGCCGAACTGGTGCCGAAGTACGAAAGCAACGAGTTTGTCAGCTTTGCCTCCGGTACTGAAGAATTGGAGCAGTTACTGGTCTCGTTTCTGGCCTATAGGCTGAACGTGGGCAATGACGGGGTAATCGAGCGCTAGCACCGTCCAGGGTGCCGCGGATAACGATATGAGCTCCCTGCAAATCGCTAATGCCTTTGTCTATGTAAAACAAACAGTGATAACCACGATTATTCCGTTTCTGACCACGCTGGTGCTGGTCAGATTCCTGAGCCCCGAAGAATTTGGCGTGTTTGCGCTCAGCCAAGTATTTGCGATTGTTTTGCTCGGAATATTTTCACTAGGCCTGCTGGTCGGCTACGAGCGAAATTATTTTGAACACCAGGATGAGCACGAAAGGCACAACGCGCTGTTCTGCGATGTGCAATTGATTTCCATTTTACTATTTGCAATGGCGGTCATGGCCACCGCGATCTTGCTGGATCCGGTATCGCGGCTGATGAATATCGAGTCGGGATCGGTGGTTATTATGGCAACGCTGGCCGGGCATGCGTTCGACAAGCTATCGCAGTACTTTCTGATCTACTACCGAAACTCGGAAAGGGCTCTCGTCTATAGCAGGATCATGATTGCCCAGGTTGGGCTCAACGCGGTGATTTCGTTGATCGCGGTCATTGTTTACCAGCTGGCAGCGACTGGGCTAGCCTTGGGGTACGCTTTTTCCTGGTTTGTGATATACTTGTTTCTCGCTAGTAGATGGCTCAGGGAAAAGGGATGGAATCACAACTGGCCGCTGCTGCTCGAGGTGTTGAAAATATCTGTTCCGGTTACGCCCAGAAGTCTTGCGGTCATCATAAGCGCGCAATCGGACAAGTACATGCTGGGTGAGTTTAAATCGATCGGTGACGTCGGCATTTATAGCATCGCCTCGCGTATCGGTTCGGTGGTGAATTCCTTCATGATCGCACTACAGAACGTATATGTTCCCTACCTGTTTAACCACATGTTTTCGGAGACGCAAAAAAACGACGAGGAAATATCCCGTTACCTAGAAAAAGTTATCTACATTTCGCTATTTCCATCGATTGGGATCATGCTCGGCGCCTATGAGATCGTCTGGGTGTTGCTACCCGTGGAGTATTCGAAAGCCTATGTTGTTCTCGCCTTATTCGCACTATATTATGGAATTATTGTTTTTGGGAAGATAACATCCAAGCAATTGTTATATGCAAAGAAAACCGGGCTGGTTTCGCTGCTGACCATCGTCTACGCGATTCTAAACGTGTTACTTAACATCCCGCTGATTTATCATTTCGGCATCGTGGGCGCGGTAATCGCGACGTTGTTAACCGGGGGGTTGGCCACTTTCGTCGGATTTGCGCTTGCGCAGAAATACCGATACCTGCCGTGGAATATCGCGTCCATCATGCAGGTTTTGTTGGTCTTGTTCACCGGCCTGGGCTGTATCGTCGCGATCGAAATATGGTCGATAGACTACCTGGTTTCGATTCCACTACGCCTGACGGTAATCGGTCTGTATCTGTTACTTGGCGTCAAGTCCGGTATCTTGAATCGGAGCATGTTGACTAGACTGCGCCAACACTGGCGCAGCTAAATTCTTTAATAGGCAACGGCCGGGAATTAACCATGAAACTAGATCAAACACTTTCCATTGGGTCCTGGATTACGCTTGCGCATCCAGCGATTGCCGAAATCATGGCAAACGCCGGTTTTGACTGGCTGGCGGTCGACCTAGAGCACAGCGTTATTACCATTCGGGAAGCCGAGGAACTGATTCGCATTATCGAACTGCGCGGCGTAAGCCCACTAGTGCGCCTGACCTCAAACGACCCGGACCTGATAAAGCGCGTAATGGATGCAGGGGCGCACGGCGTCATTGTGCCGATGGTCAAGTCACCCGAAGAAGCTGCTCGCGCGGTCGAATCGGTCAAGTATCCCAGGATCGGAAAGCGCAGTATCGGCCTCGCGCGGGCGCAGGGATACGGCACGCGGTTTCAGGATTATTTCGAATGGCAACAGGAAAACTCGATCGTCATCGTGCAGATTGAACATATCGACGCGGTTAATGATCTCGAGCAGATATTTTCGGTAGCGGGCGTCGACGGGTATATTGTCGGGCCTTACGATCTCACTGGCTCAATGGAAATTCCCGGCCAGTTCGAGCACCCGGATTTCCTGCAGGCAATGGAGCGTATTCGTGTTACCGCCGCCGAGATGGAAATGCCGGGCGGTATCCATATAATCGAACCCGATCCCGCTCAGCTGGAGCAGCGCATCACCGAGGGCCACCGCTTTATCGCCTACAGCCTCGATGTGCGCATGCTGGACGTCGCCAGCAGAACCGGTTTGCAGCACGTCCAGAAGCTCAGGAACTAACCATATGAAAGCAATAGCAATAATCCCCGCCCGTATGGGTTCCTCCCGGTTTCCGGGTAAGCCCATGGCCGAAATCCATGGTATTCCGATGATAGGACATTGTTATTTTCGAACCGCTATGTGTGAGGATTTACTCGATACTTATGTCGCCACCTGTGACCAGGTGATTTACGACTACATCGAGTCGATCGGCGGTAAGGCAGTAATGACCTCCGATGTCCACGAGCGCGCGACCGACCGTAGCGCGGAGGCGATGCTTAAAATCGAACAGGCGCTGGGTCACGAAATTGACATCGTCGTCATGGTTCAGGGTGACGAACCGATGGTAACGCCTCAAATGATTAGCGAATCGCTGCGACCTTTCTACACCGACGATTCGGTCAATGTAGTCAATCTGATGGCGCATATGGATAGCGTGGCTGAATTCGAAGATTCGAACGAGGTCAAGGTTGTCGTCAATAACAGCAACGAAGCGATTTATTTTTCGCGTGAACCCATCCCGTCGCGAAAAAAGGGCAGCAGCGAGGTGCCCATGCTCAAACAGGTATGTATCATCCCATTCAAGCGAGGGTATTTGCTAAAATTCAACGACATGGCGGAAACCGAGCTAGAGCGTATCGAGTCCGTCGATATGATGCGGATTATCGAAAATGGCGACAAAGTTAATATGGTGATGACGCAAGCCAAATCGTTAAGCGTCGACACCGAAGCGGATCGCCAAAAGGCCGAACAAATGATGATCGGTGATGAGCTTAGAAGTCACTACGGTTAAGGCGTGACGGCAAGTCTTTATAATTCAGTGAGTGCCAATCACATGACCTGGATGATGGACGGTAAACCCGGTGGGCAAGGTCGTTTCAGCGAACTCTTCGGCGCCGAGTTGGTAGCGGACTATAGACAGCGCATGATCGATCGATGGCAATGTGATACGGTGTTCCTGTATGTATGGAAGTAGGTTGAAATGGCGAATTATCTAGTTACCGGAGCCGCCGGATTCATCGGCTCCGCACTCGCGCGGCGCTTGCTCGACGAGGGCCATCAGGTGGCGAGTATCGACAATCTCAGCACGGGTTTTCTGGACAACCTGCCTGCCGGCACCAGTTTCGTCGAAGGCGATTGCGCCGATCCTGCGATGTATCAGAAAATCCCGCAACACAAGTATGACGCGATCCTGCATATCGCCGGGCAAAGCTCCGGTGAGGTCAGCTTCGACGATCCGATTTACGATATTCGCACCAATGCCGAATCGACGCTACTGCTGCTGAAATTTGCGCTGACTAACGGGTGTCGGCGATTTATTTTCGCCAGTACCATGTCGGTGTATGGCGTTAAACCGGATATACCAATCGATGAAGACCAGGATTGCGCACCTGAGTCGTTTTACGGAGTGGCCAAGCTGGCCAGCGAGCACTACATGCGCATCTACCAACAGTACGGTATCGATAGCACGGCATTACGATTGTTCAACGTTTATGGACCCGGACAGAACCTGAAGAATCTGCGCCAGGGCATGGTCAGCATATTTGTTGCGCAAATGTTCGAAGACGCCGCGATTCAAGTCAAGGGTTCGGCCGATCGCTACCGTGATTTCATTTACATCGATGACGTGGTGGATGCATTTGTAAACAGTATCGATTGCCGCACTGCCGGCAGCCAGGTCATCAACGTCGCCACCGGCGTCAGAACCTCGGTGGGTGAGTTGTTACAGGTGATAGTGAGTAAGCACGATCAAGCGGTCGAAATCGGCTACTCGGGTTCCACCTCCGGCGACATACATGGCATTAGAGCCGAAGTTGTAAAAATGCGAGAGATATTGGGGATAAACAATACCCTCGATCTGGAGCAGGGTATAACCAAGATGCTCGACTGGGTGCGAGCAGTTCACGACCGACAGGCGTGAACGACCTTCAAATTCAGCCGGTAATGTAATCAAATGACTGCAGTCAAAAATTTCGCCAAGTCCCTGATGGCCAGGACAATTCGATCGGCCTCGCGGCAACACGGCTTTTTAGATCTTGCTGATAGGTTGAAAACAGTAGTTCCTGACGTAACTGAGCAGTACACAACCTTCAAAGTCAACGATGAATTTCTGGAGACCATGGTGCGCTGCCTGCATGGATTTCAAATGTCGTTGGTCGAAAAGGCCTGTAACCGGATTGACAAATCCCACCTGACCGTTGTGGATATCGGTGATTCGTCTGGTTCTCATTTGAGATACCTGCAAAGTGGTGAAGTTTGCGGCGATACAAAGATTGATGCCCTTTCAGTAAATCTGGATCCTGTTGCGGTCGAAAAAATTAAGAAACAAGGATTGGTTGCAATCGAATGCCGTGCTGAAAATGTGCACCAGCATCAGGAGTTTAAAGGCAAGGAAGTTGATTTGTTTCTTTCATTTGAAACGCTTGAGCACCTTTTTGATCCCATCTCTTTTTTGCACGAATTGGCAAAAACAGAGAATAACAGTGCTCCTTACTTTGTTGTTACCGTACCATTTTTACCTAAAAGCCGGGTAGCACTTCACCAGATTAGAAGCGGCAATATGGCTGACATGTATGCAGAAAATACCCATATATTTGAACTTTGTCCGGATGACTGGAGACTATTGTTTCAATTTGCCGGCTGGGAAGTCATTGAAGATGATGTGTATCGCATGTATCCAGGAATGAATCCTTATTATTTCATGAAGTTTTTGTGGAAACGATTCGCATTCGATGGTTATTACGGGTGTATTCTGAAAAGGAATACATCTATATCAAGCAGATATAAGAGCTGGTAGATGAAGGTACTAATTACAACCGTTCCGTTTGGCGATAAAAACAGGTCACCCATCGATTTGCTGGATGAAGCAGGCATCGAGTTTGTGATCAATCCTTTGGACAAGAAACTTACCGAGCAGGAACTTGCTGATATGGTGGCTGATTATGACGCCATCATAGCAGGGACCGAGCCTATCACAGACTATGTCATGAGCAGGGCCAGCAATCTTAGAATGATCTCCAGAGTTGGGATTGGACTGGATAGCGTGGATTTAATGGCGGCTGAGAGACGGGGGATAAAGGTTTCTTATACGCCCGATGCACCGGCGCCGGCAGTGGCTGAGTTAACCATAGGCTTGATGATCAGTTTGTTGCGTTCGGTGCATCTTTCGAATCTAATAATGCATAGGGGAGAGTGGAAGCGTTATTTTGGTAGGCGGTTGACTGAAACAACCGTTGGTGTAATTGGCCTGGGGCGAATAGGCAAGAGAGTCCTTAATCTACTTGAAACTTTCGGTACGCCACGCTTGCTGGTGAATGATATTGTTACCGACAAGGAGATCGGTAGAAAGTTTAAAATAGAGTGGGTAACTAAAGACACTATATATAGAGAAGCGGATATTGTTACCTGTCACGTACCACTAACCACGAAAACGAAAAATATGATATGCCGTGAACAGCTTGAGTCGATGAAACAGGACGCGATATTGATCAACACGGCACGTGGAGGAATTGTTAATGAAGCGGAGCTTTTCGATGTGATGCAGGCCGGTCATCTTTCCGGTGCAGCGATTGATGTCTTCGAGCAAGAGCCGTATGTTGGTAATCTGAGTGATATTGAACGTTGCTTGTTAACCTCGCATATGGGATCAATGTCGATCGATTGCCGCACTCGTATGGAAATCGAGGCTACAGAGGAGGCGGTTCGATATTTGACCGGGCGAGCGCTTGAAGGCGAGGTTCCTGAAGAGGAATATGCAGTCCAAAGAGAAGGGTTGTAGGAGTTTTATAGATAATGGAAAAAGTTGTTGTAGTCGGTGGAAGCGGATTCATGGGAAGCCATACTGCTGATCTACTGAGCCAAGAAGGCTACAAGGTAACCATATATGACAAATATCCGTCACCCTGGTTGCGTGATGATCAGGAGATGATTATCGGAGACATTCTTGATCGCGACGCTGTACACAATGCATTGAATGGAGCCCGTATTGTCTATCACTATGCAGGTATCGCTGATATAGGCGAGGCCGCGACCAGTCCTTACGATACGATAAATTTTAATGTTATGGGCACCACGGTTGTCCTGGATGCAGCGGTCAAGGCTGGTGCAGATCGTTTTGTATACGCATCGTCTATGTATGTCTATAGCCCCTATGGATCACTTTATCGCGCCAGTAAGCAGGCTGCAGAAACGGTTATAGAAGCTTATTGTGAGAAATTTGGGTTGGACTACACACTCCTTCGTTACGGTTCTCTTTATGGACCAAGAGCGCAGCAATGGAACGGATTAAAACGGTTTGTCAGCCAGGTAGTTAAAGAGGGCAAACTCGAGCATTTCGGGTCCGGCAAGGAGCGAAGAGAGTATATTCACGTTCTTGATGCTGCTCGACTTAGTCTCGTGGTGCTGGATGAGGAACATAAAAATTCAGCCATCACCGTAACTGGATCACAGGTACTGAACTCGGCTGAGTTAATTTCAATGATTTTTGAAATTGTCGGCTGCGAAGAAAATGTAAGCTTTGCCAAAATTGAAGACAATAACGATCACTATGTCATGACTCCCTATCGTTATACTCCGATAAAAGCGAAAAAACTCGTACCGAAAGAGTTTGTAGATGTCGGTCAGGGTATTCTTGAAATTGTTGAGGAAGTCCACCAGGAGTTGGAGAAAATAAACAGCAGGTTGCCCAAAGGCTTGCCGTTTAATAACTATGAGGGTGATTGGTAAATATAATCGAGGAAACCTAAAAAATGCTGATGTCGTAGTATGAGCATTTCAACGGACATTGAGAGCCTTGTTGAAATGCTAAGCTCGAAACAGTTAATAGTCTTTGATTTTGACGGTGTTTTAGCTGACTCCGTTGAGATCAAAACAGAGGTATTTGCTGAAATCTATAAACCTTTTGGGGTTGATGTAGTAGCCAAAGTCGTTAGTCACCACCGTGCCAATGGCGGTATGTCCAGATTTGAGAAGTTCAAGCTCTATCACCGTGAATTTATCGGTCAGGAGCTAGATGAGCACTCGGTAAGAGGGTTGGCGGGTAAGTTTTCAGATCTTGCAAAACAGGCGGTTATTGCCGCGCCAGAAATACCCGGCTCCCTAGAAGCACTCAAGGGATTTCGTGCAGGTGGCAAAACTTGCGCGGTAAATTCGGCTACCCCGGAAGAGGAAATTATCGATATCATCAATCAGCGATCGCTAACTGATTTTTTCGTAAGTGTTTACGGAGCACCCGCAAGTAAAGAAAAGAATTTAGAGAAAATTCTTAAAGATAGCTCCAGCTCGGTCGACAGCGCTGTTTTTTTTGGTGATGCCAGGTCCGATTTTGATGCAGCGCTGGCGTTAGATGTTGATTTTGTTGGAGTGGGGGAAGATATTCGGTCTGAGCTCAATGCTTCAGCTGCGCAGTATTATTCCATCGTGGACTTTAATGACCTTCAAGTTTATTTTCTTAATTCATAAACTGTTGCGTGCCGATGGGTGCAAGAGGAACAATCGGGTGATGGCCAGGCTTTCCGTGGGAACGGCAAGCTGACACCGGATCAGGAAGAGAACCGTCGACTTAAAGCTGAAATCAAACGCCTGAAGATGGAGAA
>Ga0209260_10000120_pt1 | contig 55017 bp, 54 predicted proteins | sample WorMetTypGCAVOLI_FD_187421 | JGI IMG/M metagenome (GOLD analysis project Ga0209260, IMG submission 187421) | Marine gutless worms symbiont microbial communities from Max Planck institute for Marine Microbiology, Germany - Olavius algarvensis... ...
CAGTGGGGACAACCCACACCATCGGGCCAACGGCGCCCTTCGAGATAGAGTCGCGCCGACTCCTGATCGGGGAAAATCTCGAAGAGAGGGAAGGTACTGATCGTGGATTTGCTCATGACGCACTCCCTCTTGCCACTCAGGATACAGTGACGAAATTGGTGGAGTCAAGTATATAAATCCCCAATGAAATAGTTTCTCCGAGCAGTCGTGTTACAGGTGTCAATGTCACCGTTCAACTCCCGGGCGTTGACACCGGCAAAGAGAATCCGGAGGTCGTGGTCTTTGCCCGCGATTTAGCCGAACAGTTACGCGCGCGTGATCCCGATCTCGAAGTACGCCTGGCGGGTGTCGCGATGATGAACAACGCCTTTCCGGAGGCGTCATTCAATGATACGCAAACGCTAGTCCCTGCCATGTTCGCTGTCGTGATCATCACGTTGGCCCTTATGCTGCGATTCGTAACGGGTACGGTTTTGACGGTGCTGGTCATCTTTTTCTCCATACTCACCGCCATGGGTCTGGCGGGCTGGCTCGGTATTCGTCTTACACCGCCCTCGAGTACAGCACCGACCATAATTCTTACCTTGGCTGTCGCCAACTGTGTACATTTGTTGGCTACATTCCTTTATCAAATCCGCTACCACGCCAGTAATAAAGTGGAGGCGATGGTAGAAAGCTTGCGTATCAATTTTCAACCCATCTTTCTCACCAGCATTACAACGGCCATCGGCTTTTTGAGCATGAACTTCAGCGACGCGCCACCGTTTCATGATCTCGGTAACATCGTCGCCATGAGCGTGATGGCTGCGTTCCTCTACTCGGTCACGATTTTTCCGGCCCTGTTAATGGTGCTTCCGATTCGCATCAAGGCCCGTTTAGAGCAAGACGCCCCGCACACGATGGACCGCTTCGCCGAGTTTGTCGTTAGGCGCCGTCAACCGTTGTTGTGGGGAATGGGGATTGTGATTGTCGGCCTGGTTTCGTTCCTGCCGCAGAACGAACTCAATGATGAGTTTGTAAAGTACTTCGATGAGAGTATCGAGTTTCGTCGCGATACCGACTATACAGTCGAGCACTTAACCGGTACCTACTTCATCGACTATTCGCTCGAAGCGCGGGAGTCGGGAGGAATCAGCGACCCTGCGTTCCTGGCCAACGTCGATGATTTCGCGAATTGGTGGCGTGAACAACCCGAGGTGATTCATGTCGCCACACTTACCGACATACTGAAGCGTTTGAACAAAAACCTCCATGGAGATGATTCCAACTGGTATCGACTTCCGACAGAACGCGACCTCGCCGCACAGTATCTGCTGCTCTATGAAATGTCGTTGCCGTACGGATTGGATCTCAATGACCGGCTGAACGTGGATAAGTCGGCGACCCGAGTCAGCGTCACGTTAATCAATCTATCCACAACACAAGCCCTGGAACTTGAACGATGCGCAGCGCAGTGGTTAACGGAAAACGGACATGCATTCAGTGGCTCCAAGGGCAGCAGCCCAACCATCATGTTCTCTCACATCGGTGCGCGAAATATTCGCAGTATGTTGCTGGGTACCGCGGTAGCTCTAGTCTTGATATCGATGATCCTCATCGTCGCCCTCCGCTCCCCCAAGATTGGGCTGGTGAGCATGGTACCCAACCTGGTACCCGCTGGCATGGCCTTCGGGTTGTGGGGTTTGCTGGTGGGTCAGATCGGTTTATCGCTCTCCGTCGTCGCCAGTATGACCCTGGGTATCGTGGTGGACGATACCGTCCACTTTCTTAGTAAGTATCTTCGCGCTCGACGTGAAAAGGGATTCGATGCGCCCAACGCCGTTCGTTACGCCTTCAGCACGGTGGGCATGGCGCTTTGGATCACCTCCTTGGTACTCATCGCGGGATTCGGAATCCTCTCCTTTTCCGCATTCGAACTCAATTCCGGTATGGGGCTATTGACCGCCATTACCATTGCCTTGGCACTGGCGGCCGATTTTCTGTTCCTACCCCCACTGCTCATGAAACTAGAGGAGAAAAAGAATGAAGCGACTGTCTCTGCTGGCGCTGCTGACGCTGTTACCCCTTAGTGCCTTTGCGCTGACGGCCGAGGAACGCGGACTTGAGATAGCCGAGGAGGGCGATCGCCGCGATCTCAGTTTCGTCGACTCCCAGGCGCAGATGATCATGACGCTGAAAAACAAGCAAGGCGATCAGAGCGTGCGATTTTTGCGCGTCAAAGTGCTAGAGGTGCGGGATGATGGCGACAAGAGTCTGACCATTTTCGATGAACCGCGCGATGTGAAGGGTACGGCTTTACTGACTTTCTCCCATGGTATGAAGCCGGACGATCAGTGGCTCTATTTACCCGCCCTCAAACGCGTGAGACGCATTTCATCCAAAAACAAGTCGGGTCCGTTCATGGGCAGCGAGTTCGCCTACGAGGATATCGGCTCCCAGGAGGTTGAAAAGTACACCTATAAATATCTCTGGGACGAACAGCTGGAAGGAAAAGCGACCTTTGTCATGGAACGCTACCCAGTGGATAAGAACTCCGGCTATACCCGACAGGTCGTGTGGATGGATCAGGCCGAATATATTCCGCTCAAGATCGAGTTTTACGATCGCAAGAACACCCTGCTTAAAACGTTGGTGTTCAACGACTACCGTCAATTCCTGGACAAACATTGGCGCTCACACAATATGTTCATACAGAACCACCAAACCGGCAAAAGCACGCTGCTGGAGTGGAAGGATTACCAGTTCAAGAACGGACTTAAGAAAGGCGATTTCAATCGCAACAGCTTGAAACGCGCGCGCTGATGAACAAAAGGACCACCTATTTAAGCGCTCTCATAACCGTAACCCTCCTCACCACCGCCCCTGCACTTCAAGGAGCGGAGGGATACAGTTCGGTTTCATTGCAGGCGCGGCTGTTCGACAAGACGGCCTCGAATCCAACCCAATCCGACCAGTATTGGTCGTGGTCGGCGGAACCCACTTTCCTGCACGAGTGGAACGACGGTAGCGACCAATTCGCGTTTACGCCCTTCATACGCATCGACGAACAGGACGAAGAGCGCACTCACGCCGATATTCGCGAATTGGCCTGGGTGCATGTGGGCGAGGAGACGGAGTGGCGGGTCGGACTGCGCAAGGTGTTTTGGGGTGTTACCGAGAGCGTGCACCTGGTCGATGTCGTCAACCAGACCGATGCGGTCGAAAACGTGGATGGTGAAGACAAGTTGGGTCAACCCATGATCAACGTCTCGTGGGTGAAGGATTGGGGCATCGTCGATTTCTTTGTGTTGCCCTATTTCCACGAGCGCACTTTTCCCGCGTCGAACGGCCGCCCCCGTACGCTACTAACGGTTGCCGGCGACGATGCGCAATACGAATCATCGGATAGGGAGCATCACGTCGACTACGCGTTGCGCTGGGTACACACCCTGGGCGACTGGGACGTAGGGCTCTCCTGGTTCAAGGGGACCAATCGCGATCCCGTTCTTCAGGCTGGCTTGGACAGTAACGGCCAGGCCGCGTTGATTCCGCTTTACGAACAGATGGAACAGTTCGGTGTCGATCTGCAGGCCACCAAGGGCGATTGGTTGTGGAAGCTCGAAGTGATCGATCGCGACACGCCCAGCGCACACTACACCGCAGCGGCGGGGGGATTCAAATACACCTTTGTCGGGATACTCGATACCGCCTCCGATCTGGGCGTACTCGCCGAATACATCTATGACGAGCGCGATGAGTCGGCGCATCGGACAGGATTGGAAAATAACCTTGGAAGCGCGTTGGTTTGTCGATCTTCCGTCGACCGATCCACTCTATCCCGGCAGGGACGACGATTTCGTACAACTCGAACTGGGTTGGTACTTCTAGCTCAGCGACTCCCTCGCCGCGCGAGAAAGATACCGTAGAGAATCACTATACCGCCCGCGGCCTGCCAGACGCTCACGGGTTCTCCCAACAAAAGCCATGCGAGTAGGGCGGCAGTAACGGGTTGCAGCAGTAGCCCGACCGAGGAGAACGCCGCGGGAAGATGAGCCAGCGCGTAGGCGATCAGACTCTGGCCGCCTGCATGCGACAGCAGCGCCAAACCCAGGAGAATCGCCCAACCGTACGCGCTGGTAACCAGTAATTCTTCACCGGAAAGCAGGGCAACGGGTAACAGTACAACGGCAGATACCACGCCGCTCCATGTCATGATCGTAGCTGTTGAGAACTCCGAGCGTAAGTGACCCACCGACAGTATGTAGCTCGCGTAAAAAACCGCCGTGAGCAGTCCCAGCCCATCCCCACCCAGTTGCTCCATACTGATGGTGAAGCTTTCGCTCATGAGCACTGACATCCCTAGCAGCGCCGTCGTCATACCGATTAGAAATGTTCGCGAAAACCGACGGCCCCATATCAACCACCCACCCAGGGTGACAAATACCGGTGCGGCATTGGCGAGCAGCGTCGCATTGGCGACAGAGGTCAGAACGATGGACCAGTGCCATACCGCGAGATCAGCGGCAAAAAAAAGGCCAGCCAGCCCCAAACGCCAATAGTCGGACCACCCCTGGGGTTGCCTGTGTTCCGGGTCACCCGATCGGTTCTCCATAACCAGCCAGAGCAACAGCGCGGGTAGTGCGAGCGCGATTCGATAGAACGCCGTCGCCACAGGACCGATCTCACTCAAGCGCACGAATATGGGTGCAAAGGCGATGGCAACGGCCCCGCTGAACAGAGCGATCAGTCCCCAGCGGGTAACGTCACGAGTTGATGGGTTGTTATTGTTCACCACTTATCCAGCACCGGTGCAGAAGAGACAAAAGCTTAGTCGAGCAGCCCGAGCCACGCGACTGGATGTCGAATATCCCGACAAAAGGTGTTGACTCTCGACGGGGTACAGCGTGTAGACTCGGTGGCTCAATAACAAAAGAACAAGCATCACCTCTTGCGTCGCCACATTGTGACGACCCACTTCCCCGGTAGTTGCTGCTCGGTAGTGGCGAGTAGCTCGTTGTAGCCCCGCTAAAAAGTCGGCTCCGACACTGATTGGAGATCGGCAATAAAAACCACCAAGGATTAGGTCACGATGTGATTCGCCAAGGCGATTTGTCGTTTGGCTGTTGTGGTATGCGTGTTTCACGATGGAGGGGAGTAGGTGTTGAAGAGAGCGGCTGTACCGCAACCCACTTCGCTGTTGCTCAGCTACCTGCCTATTTTCGCAGGCGTATTAGGCGTCGTCGTGTTGGGTATCGCGCTGCATTACCTGAAACCTCGTCCGCAAAATCAAGCCGCGGAGTTCGAACTTGGTCGGGACTACGTGCGCCTGGACCGCCCGCAACCGACTTCGACCGGGACGAAGGTCGAAATCGCCGAAGTCTTTTACTACCCCGATAAACAGAGCTATCTCATTGCACCTCTGATCCAGCGTTGGGTTCGCGAACAGCAATCAACCGTAGAGCTGGTACGCATCCCCTTTGTGAGGGAAGAACAACACCATAACTACGCAAAAGCCTATTTCACCGCGCAAGCCCTCGATGCTGCAGACGCGCTCCACGGGGTGATGTTGGACGCGATACACCTTTCACAATGCGACCTGGACAGCGAGGATAAACTGGCCGAGTTCTTCAACAATCAGGGTTTCGACCCGGTTGCGTTTCGGGAAACCTTCAATACCTCCAAAACGCTAACAGCCTTGAAAAAGGCCCAACTCATTGTAAAAGGCTATGGTCTCGATTCGGTACCCGCAATCATCGTTAACGGCACCTATTGAGTGACTGAAGCGATGGCGGGATCGCAACCTCGATTGATGGAGATTCTGGATTATCTTGTAGTCAACAAGTGCCCCAGGAACTAATTTCTCCGCAATCGATCCGAAATCGCGATAGGCGTCGGGTAACGCAACACCACCACATACGAAGAGACCACAAAGGTCAACAGTGTCGCCAGTTGAATCAGATAGGAAGCCTCGGCACTGATCAATCCCGCACTCAACGCCGTAACGGCGATCAGCAGGGAAAATTCACTGATCTGTCCCAATCGAACTCCCACCTCCAAAGAGCGCCCACTCGCTTCACCTACCCGGCGCAGCAGTATCCGAAACAGTAACGGTTTCAGCACCAACGCCGCGCCGGCCAGTGCCAAAGCGGGGAACAACACGTCGCCGATAACACCCAGGTTAAACCCGGCGCCCAGTGAAAAGAAGAACATGACCAGGAAGAAATCGCGCAGCGGGCGCAAACTCTCGGCGATAAAAAGCGCGATGGGACTGGATGCCAATACAACCCCGCCTATGAAAGCACCTATCTCGTGGGAGAGCCCTAACAACCCCGCCAACTCAGCCATTCCCAAACACCAACCGATGGCGACGAGAAATATGTATTCTTGAATGGTATCGAAGCGGGCGATCAGCGGGACCAAAACGTAACGCTCCACCACAATGGCGAAAATCACCAACGCTGGCAAGGCGAGACCCAACTGACCCAGCTCACCCCACGCCATCGCGCCGCTACCCATACCCTGAACCGCCAGGAGCACGATAATGGCGATCAAGTCCTGCAGCAGCAGGATACTGATGATGATCTCCCCGGTATGCTGATGATGCAGTACGGTGGTGGGCAGCAGTTTCAACCCGATGATAGTGCTGGAAAACATCATTGCCGCACCCACGACCAGCGATTCGATCAATCCATATCCGAACGTCTTCGCAACTATGACTCCCACCGCTCCGAACACCACCGAACTGATCGCCGTCACCAATGTTGCCTTGCGCAACATATTCCACAGCTCCTGGGGCTGAAGATCCAGACCGAGAAGAAACAGTAAAAAAATGATGCCAACGTCCGATATCTCCTTAATAGTGGTGGGGTCGCTGATCAGACCAAGGCCATAGGGACCCAGCGCAATACCGACGGCAATATAAGCGACAATCAGCGCCTGGCGTGCGAACAGCGCGACGGTAGCCAATATGGCACCGCCGGTGAAGATCAGGAAAATCGAGAAGAGGACGGGATCAGTGGTCAAACCTTAACTCCGGTTCACATTCTCCCAGTATCGCACCAATGCGCGGGTACTGAGTCAATAAGATAGGTTTACTCTGGGTCATGATACTTGATTCAACCCGAAGATCGTCGCGCGAGCTGCAACCAACGAACACTCCTATACTGATCAAAAAGGGCAGGGGACAGAGTTTATGAAGGATCTCATCGACCGGATCATCGCCACGACCGGTCAAATCATCGTGGGTAAGGACCAGACCATACGGCAGGCGCTGGCCTGTCTTGTTGCGCGGGGACATCTGCTTATCGAGGATCTACCGGGTGTGGGAAAGACCACGCTTTCTCACGTGTTGGCGCAGGCACTGGGGCTACAGTTCCAACGAATTCAGTTTGCGAGTGATCTGCTTCCGGCCGATATCCTCGGCGTTTCGGTGTACGAACGGGAGACCGGCGCTTTTACTTTTCACCCAGGCCCCATCTTTTCTCAGGTTATTCTCGCCGATGAAGTGAATCGCGCTACCCCGAAGACACAGAGTGCGTTGCTGGAGGCGATGGAGGAGCACCAGGTAACCATCGAGGGCGAGACGCGGCAGCTCCCCGATCCTTTCTTCGTCATTGCTACTCAGAATCCAGCCCATTTGATCGGCACCTTCCCCCTCCCCGAATCTCAGTTGGATCGATTTCTCATGCGGGCGGAGATGGGCTACCCCGATGCCGCTGCGGAACGCGCACTTCTGATGGGGCGTGATCGCCGCGAGATGCTGGTTGAACTCGCTCCCTGTACATCGCCCGAACAGTTGGTCGCTCTGCAGCAGGCCGCTGCCGCTATCCATGCCTCCGAGGCGTTGGTGGATTACGTTCAGGCGTTGCTCATCACTACACGCAACGATGACCGCTACATCACCGGCCTGTCTCCGCGCGCCGGTCTCGCGCTACTGCGAAGCGCTAAGGCGTGGGCGCTAATGGTCGGAAGGCGGGTGGTGCTGCCGGAGGATGTTCAAGCCGTATTACCCGCTGTCGTTGGGCACCGACTGCATTTGCGGGACAACAGTGGCGATCAATCGTTAGCGTCTCTCGCAACCGGCTTAATCGAGTCGGTGGCTATTCCATAGGTAGTGATTGATGCGCATCAGTCTGAGCTGGCCCCCTTTTGTCACCGAACGAGTGGATCGCCTGCTTCGACCCGCCTCTCCCATGACGCCCGGCGGTACGACTACCCTGGCCCAGCGCGATATCTACATACTACCGACCAAACACGGCCTGCTGTTCGTCGTTGTATTGTTTGCCATGTTGTTGGGCGCCATGAACTACAACAACAGTCTCGGCTTTCTTTTGACATTCTTGTTAGGAAGCATGTCGATCGTCTCCATACTTCACGCCTATCGGAACTTGGCGGGATTACAGATACTGGGGATCCAGGCAACCTCCGTTTTTGCGGGCCAGCAGGCACCCTTTAAATTGGAGCTGAAAAACCATCGACCTACTGCCCGACTCGCACTCAGCCTAAGTATCGATGGCGAACCTCACACTACCGTCGATATTCCCGCTAGCACGACACAGGTCGTTACCATCCACAAACCGGCACCCAAGCGGGGAAAGCTACCCGTCGGGCGTATTACTCTCGAGTCGCGTTTTCCGCTAAGCCTGTTCCGCGCTTGGACCTATTTAAAACCCGATGCCTTCTGCATCGTCTATCCTCAACCCGCTCCACCACAACCCCTACCAAAGGGAAGCGGTAAAGGGGGCGATAGAAGCCTGGACGAAGAGACCGGTGTGGAAGACTTCCGGGGATTTCGTGACTACCACGCGGGAGATTCCCCGCGTCATATTTATTGGAAAGCGTTAGCGAGGGAGCAGGGGATTCGCGTTAAGCAGTTTTCGGCGACTCAGGCTGAAGTATTGTGGTTGGAGTGGGAGCAGAGTGAAGGCGTCGACAGTGAGCTACGATTGAGCCAACTGTGTCGCTGGGCATTGGATGCGAATCGCTTGGGACAACCCTTTGGATTACGGCTGCCCGCCAACACCGTACAACCCGCGCTTGGTGAAGAGCACCTACGGCAATCACTCACCGCACTAGCGCTATTCAAGCCTAACTAATGACAAAGCGAAAAAGGGTTGAAACACCACTACCCGGAGCAACGCTCTACTAGTTGCTTGCTGCTCTAGCGTGGACGCTCGTACCCCACCTTATTCGCCTACCAATTTGGATCTCGGCGCTAGCGATCAGCCTGGGATTAACGCGATTGCTATTGTATCGCCTCAGCATACGGTTACCGTCTCGTTGGATCGTACTTTTTTTTGCCGTGCTTAGCGTAGCGGGCGTTTTTGCACAGTACGGTACTTTGCTAGGGAGAAACGCCGAGGTCGCGCTGTTGACCCTAATGCTAGCGTTCAAGTTAATGGAGCTGCGGCGCCTGCGAGATACCATGTTGGTGGTCTTTCTCGGCTATTTCCTGGTCATCACCAACCTCTTTTTCTCACAACAGATACTGCTGGCCATTTATTTGCTGGTGGCGGTTTGGCTGCTTACCGCTACGTTGATGGAGCTGACTCATCCCGACACCGAGGTGCTAAGCACCATTCAGTATTCAGGAAAACTAATGTTGCAGGCACTACCGGTCATGTTGGTGCTATTCCTGCTGTTTCCACGTGTCTCCGGTCCGCTGTGGGGCTTACCCAAAGATGCTACAGCAGCCACCACGGGTTTGAGCGATCGCATGGAGCCGGGTTCCATTAGTCAACTCAGCCAATCCAATGCGGTTGCGTTTCGAGTGGATTTCGATCAGGAAATTCCCCTGCCTCATCAACGTTATTGGCGAGGTCCTATCTTTTGGTTTACAGACGGTAGACGCTGGCAAACCAAGGACCTTCTCGCTACAAACGCTGAAGAGGCTGTCACGTATCAAACCAGCGGGACACCTTTGCACTATAACCCTCGAACCGCACCAGCAACGCTGGCTGTTTGCATTAGACCTGCCTGCCTCTGTGGAAACCGCGCATCGGATAACCGATGACTTTCAGGTGCTCGCAAAGGAAAAGATTCACGAGGTACGCCGTTACCGTGCCACATCGTATCTCCAGTACATAACGCCTGCGTTAACACCCGAGACAAAACGCCATGCCCTGCAGATACCGATTAATGTCAGCCAGCGAATGATACGGCTAGTCCAACAATGGAGCGCTACGGCCCGCCACCCACGCGATATCGTCGAACGGGCGTTGCAGCATTTTCACAATCAACCCTTCGTCTACACGTTGAGCCCGCCGGTACTGGGCGGTAACCCCGTGGATGAATTTCTTTTTGAAACACGGCGTAGTTTCGGCGAACACTACGCTTCCGCCTTCACTACGTTGATGCGTTTGGCAGAAATACCCACTCGCGTTGTGACCGGCTATCAGGGTGGGGAGATCAATCCTTTCGGAAACTATCTCATTGTTCGCCAATCCAATGCCCACGCCTGGGCGGAAGTCCATCTGCCCGAAGAGGGGTGGGTCAGGGTCGATCCCACCGCAGCGGTTGCCCCGCAACGTATCGAGATGGGCATCGACAACGCCGTTCAGGAGATCGGCGCCCCCATACGATTTCAACTTCCGGCTTCCGATTGGCTCGCTAAAAACTATGATCGATTCCGTTACCTCTGGGATGGGGTACAAAACGGCTGGAATCAATGGGTACTAGGCTGTGGCCCCGAGCTGCAACAACGCTTTTTGGAGCTCATGGGTCTGGGAAGTCTCGGCTGGCAGGGTGTGATCTTGTTGCTCATCCTGACCGTCGGTTTGCTATTGGGCTGGGTAGCCTACACGCAGCTAAAAGCGGATCGCGCGCCACCCGACCCACTTCTGGAAAGTTACCAGCACTTTTGTCGAGTGTTGGCCAACAAGGGCGTTGAACGAAGACTCTACGAAGGGCCTATGGATTATGCCGAAAGGGTAGCCGAAGCGTTTCCGGAACTACGCCATAAAGTGACTCTTATCACGCGACTCTACATAGCGCTTCGCTATGGCGCGCGGTCGCAACCCGAATGGCAGAAAACGTTCACACAACAGGTGCGAGAGTTTCGTCCCTGAAAACTCGGTTAACCTCCGAAAAACCCACACCCGAGCATCATGCAACGAGCTTTCATTTGCCGATACAAAACCGAGAGAAGATCTCTCCCAACAAATCATCACTGGTAAACTCACCGGTGATTTCGTTGAGCGCGTTTTGCGCTAAACGCAACTCTTCAGCCACCAATTCTCCGGCAGCTCGCTGTACTAAGCACTCGCTGCTGCGTTGTACCGCTCGGTGCGCCCTGGCTAAGGCGTCCAAGTGGCGACGACGCGCGACAAACGTACCTTCGCCGGATACGTATCCGACACTCTCGCGTAAATGTTCGCGTAACAAGTCTAATCCATTCCCGGTCAGGGCACACAACCTGATTTCCGCTCCATGCTCCCCCGTCATCACTTCCGGTTCGGCCCTTGAGAGATCGATCTTGTTACGTATCACGGTGCATGGAAGATGCCCGGGTAGACGCTGCAAAATCCGTAACTCTTCACAACCGAACCCCTCCCGGTCGTCAAGCACGAGCAACAGTCGATCGGCCCGTTCGATCTCCAACCACGCTCTACGCATACCCTCTTTTTCAACGACATCTTCACTTTCGCGCAAACCTGCTGTATCGATCACATGGAGAGGCATCCCGTCGATGTGTATCTGTTCGCGGAGCACATCACGAGTCGTACCGGGCAAATCGGTAACGATCGCTAACTCACGACCCGCGAGCGCGTTTAAAAGTCGAGATTTACCCACGTTGGGCTGTCCCGCTATCACCACACTCATTCCATCGCGCAGCAATGATCCTTGATGGGCCTGTGCTTCCACTTGCGCTAGGTCTTGCTCCAAACCGGCGATCCGGTCCACAATATCGGATTCAGCGAGAAAATCGACCTCCTCTTCGGGAAAATCAATGGCCGATTCCACAAACAGTCGAATCTCGATCAGACGCTCCACCAGGGCATGGACAAGATCAGAAAACGCGCCTTGCAACGAGCGCATTGCGCTGCGCGCGCCTTGTTCGCTCGACGCAGCGATCAGGTCGGCCACCGCTTCGGCTTGCGCCAAATCCAATTTACCGTTGAGAAAGGCACGTTCTGAAAACTCTCCGGGATGGGCAACACGACCTCCCAACTGGATAACGCGCCGAAGCAATCGATCCATCACCACCGGTCCACCGTGGCCCTGAAGTTCGAGGATGTCTTCACCAGTAAATGAGTGCGGTGAACTGAAAAAGAGTGCGATCCCTTCGTCGATGGCTTCGCCATCATCGTCCAGGAACGGCGAATAGTGGCTTACCCGAGGTCGCGGGCATTGATCCAGAACGGATTCTGCGATAGCACGCACCGCCGGACCTGAAACCCTAACGATACCGACACCCCCGCGGCCGGGTGGTGTTGCGATGGCCGCGATAGTGTCGGTGGATTTGTTCATGACCCGGTGTTACCGGTCGTTGCCCGGCTTTACTAACGACGAGTTAGGCCGCCTTTTCGATACGACGCGTAATGTGCCACTGCTGGGCGATAGAGAGAATATTGTTGACCAGCCAGTAGAGTACGAGGCCCGAGGGAAACCAAAGAAACATGACGGTAAATACAAAGGGTAGAGCCATCATGATTTTTGCCTGAATAGGATCGGGCGGCGTGGGATTCAACCTCTGCTGAACGAACATGGATGCGCCCATGAGGATAGGCAGAACATAGAAAGGGTCTTTGATGGAGAGATCGTTGATCCAGAACATGAAGGGCGCTTGGCGCAACTCTACCGACTCCAGCAACATCCAGTAGAGAGCGATAAAGACCGGGATCTGAACCAGGATAGGCAGACATCCCCCGAGCGGATTGATCTTCTCCTTCTTATAGATCTCCATCATCGCCTGGTTGAGACGCTGTTTGTCGTCGCCGTAGCGGTCGCGCAGTGCTTGGATTCGCGGTTGCATCTTGCGCATATTGGCCATCGATCGATAACTGGTCTCGGAGAGCTTGTAGAACGCGAGTTTGATCAGCAGCGTCAGAATGATAATCGCCCAACCCCAGTTACCGGCCAGACTATGAATCCACTCCAACGCCCAGAAAAGTGGCTGGGAGATGATGGTAAGCAGACCGTAGTCGACCGTGAGGTCTAGACCGGGAGCCACCTCTGCGAGCGTGCTCTGGATTTTCGGGCCTACGTATAGCGTCGAGGTCAATTGCGACTCGGTACTGGCCGGGATAGTCACTACCGGAGCCACCAGACCGATAATGAAGCGATCACCCGGTAGCGCTTTGGTGTAGTAGTGATTCACTTCGCTCTTGTTAGGTACCCAGGCACCGAGAAAGTAGTGCTGGGTTATAGCCGCCCAACCGTGGGCAAAGTCGGCGCTGAGTGTCTCTTTTTGTATGTCATCGAAGGCGACTTTCTCGTATTTCGTTTCGGGACTGTAATAGACCGAGCCGGTATAGGTATATCCGGACCAATAGTTACCTTCGGTGGAGCGCGCACGCTGCAATTGCCTGTATTGCCTGCCGGTCCAGTCTGCAGCGGAACCGTTTTTCACGATTTGTTCGAAACCGACGATAAAACTCCCGCGGCGGAAAGTGTAGATCTTTTGTACCACCAACCCATCGCTGCCCTGCCACGTGAGTGGAACACGTATCTCTTCTTCTCCCGCAGCTAGTCGATACTCCAGTTTTTCCGCGCTGAACTCCGCATGATGATCCGGTGCTTCCGAACCGCTGGAGATGAGGCCGGTCTGAGTGAAGAACACTTCTGCCGAATCGGTTAACAGGCGAAACGGCACATCGGGTTGATCCGTACTCACCGGATAAGTACGCAGATCCAACTGCTTGATATCGCCACCTTTGGTGTCGATCACCAGATCGTAGACATCGGTCACCACACGAATGCGGCCCTGACTACTGGGCTTGGGATCGGCGCTGGGAACGCTCGAAGCTGTGGAGGTAGGGCTAGTGGCGGTCGGGACTGCGGGCACATCCCCCGCGGTGCTTTCCATGGTCGGCACTGACAGTACGTTCGGTGTCGCAGATTGAACCGGTGTGGATGCCGGTGGCTTGGGGCCATAATCCTGCTGCCAGCTCTGCCACATCAGCAACAAAATGACCGACAGGGCAACAAACAACAGCATTCTTTGGTTGTCCACTACGCGTCAACCTTTCTCGATCTTTTCCGGTACGGGGTCTACGCCCCCTGGGTGAAACGGATGGCAGCGCGAGATACGTCGCAATGCCAGCCAGGAACCTCGTGCAGCTCCATGTTCCTCGATCGCCTCCAACGCATAGCTGGAGCAACTGGGATAGAAACGACAACGATTCCCCAGCAACGGACTGATGAGGTAACGATAGGCACGAACCGCTAGGAGGAGGAGTCTGCGCATCGACGAACCAGTTGTTGCCAGTGGGCGGTTAAGGAATCTTGAATAACGGGGTTTGGTTTTGAGATCGCACCCGGGCGCGCCATAATCACGATATCGACACCTGGGAGTGTGGAGTAAGCGACTCTAAAACTCTCCCCGATCATTCGCTTCAAACGATTCCGCTGGTGTGCCTTGGGAGCCACTTTGCGCGAAATAGCTAAACCGATACGGGCAAATCCCAATGGGTTCTGTCGAGCCAGAACCGTGAACAACGGATCGCTGGATCGATATGGCTTGGCGAATACCCGCTGAAAATCATCGGCGTTTAGTAGCCTTAACCGGCGCGGAAATGCATATTTCCGGTACGATCTTTCTCTATTTCCTCTAGGCGCTGAGGCGCACACGGCCTTTGGCCCGGCGGGCCTTGATGACGCGGCGGCCACCTTTGGTTGCCATGCGGGCACGGAAACCGTGATCGCGTTTGCGCTTTAGATTGCTGGGCTGAAACGTTCTTTTCATCTCAATTCCGCCAATGGTGTTGAATATCCGGGAAAAACCGGGTCATAAAAGGGGCCAAATAGTACTTCGCCACCCCTCGGCGAGTCAACAAAAATGCGGGATAAACAGGGGGGATTTAGGGTTGTGGATAACTAGGGCCCGGAGTATATTCATGGGCGTGTTGACGGTCGTGAGGGAGGAGCACCCGATCGACTGATCCGTCAGTAAATTCGCCGCCGAGATTCGAGTAAATACTATAAGCCGGTGGTGAACCCTTGAGTCGAAACAATAACTGGTAGGAGTATCCCCGGGGTGGATTTGTCCCTCTGGAAGCGCTGCACGGAACAGCTTGAGCACCAACTCAGCGCCCAGCAGTTCAATACGTGGATTCGTCCGCTTCAGGCTGTCGAAGAGAGCGACACCCTGCGCCTGCTGGCGCCCAATCAATTTGTCCTGGAGCAGATTCAAGATCAGTTTCTCGAAGTGATACGAACCACCGTCGTCCGCAGCGCCGGTGGTGAGTTGGCACCTCAACTGATACTTGAGATCGGTACTCGGCACGAGCCGGATACCGCGCCTGGCAGATCGAATGGTAAAAGCAATCCCCACACGTCTTTGGTTCAGCAGAGCAATCTCAATCCCAGCTTCACCTTCACCAGTTTCGTCCGGGGTAAATCCAATCAAATAGCCCACGCGGCCAGCCTACAGGTCGCGGACAACGTAGGCAGCGGATATAACCCACTGTTTATTTACGGTGGAACCGGTTTGGGCAAAACCCACCTCATGCATGCGGTGGGGAATCAAATCGGTCAGCGAAACCATCAAGCCAAGGTGGTCTATTTGCATTCCGAGCGCTTTGTCGCCGATATGATCAAAGCGCTTCAACACAACACCATCGATGAGTTCAAGCGCTTTTACCGCTCGGTGGACGCGCTGCTCATCGACGACATCCAGTTTTTCGCCGGTAAAGAGCGCTCCCAGGAAGAGTTTTTCCATACCTTCAACACATTGTTGGAGAACCAACAGCAGGTCATTCTCACCTGTGATCGCTATCCCAAGGAGGTCGATGGTCTCGAGGAGCGGCTCAAATCGAGATTCGGATGGGGACTGACGGTTGCGATCGAACCGCCGGAGCTCGAGACCCGCGTTGCCATCCTAATGAGCAAGGCGCAACAGATGGGCATCGAGCTGCCCGATGAGGTGGCGTTTTTCGTCGCCAAGCGTATACGATCCAATGTCCGTGAGCTGGAAGGGGCGTTGCGACGAGTCAGCGCGAACGCACACTTTACCGGTCGCGCCATCACGCTCGACTTCGCTCGAGAGACGCTCAGGGATTTGCTGGCCCTTCAGGAAAAACTGATCACCATCGAGAATATCCAGAAGACTGTTGCCGAGTACTACAAGATACGCGTGGGTGATCTTCTCTCCACCAAACGTAATCGCTCCATTGCTCGGCCCCGGCAAGTTGCCATGGCATTGGCCAAGGAGTTAACGAACCATAGTTTGCCGGAAATTGGCGATACTTTTGGCGGCCGGGACCATACCACCGTTTTGCATGCCTGCAGAAAAGTTAAGGAGTTGACTGAATCAGATGCCCGGATCAGCGAGGATTTCACCAACTTGTTGAGAACTCTGAGTGGATAATGTGGATAAGTTGGGGAAAATGGGTGTAGAACTCGTGGCGTAAAACTTATCCACAGTCTGTTCACACAATCCGAACAGGAAGCAAAGGCCTTCATCAACGGGTTATTAATTACATAAGATACTGATTAATTTAAGAAAAAATATTTTATCCACGAGTTTTGGTCGACACTATTATTACGATATATATTTCTCTAAGAACTGATTATTGATTAAAGAAAAGAGAAACAGATGAAATTGAAGGTAAAGCGTGAAGAGCTGTTACGCCCCTTGCAAATAGTCAACGGCGTAGTTGAACGCCGTCAGACCCTGCCTATCCTCTCCAACCTGTTGATCAAGGCAGATGCGGATCAAATCACGCTCGTCGGGACGGACCTCGAAGTCGAGATGGTGGCTTATCTGGAACACGCTGCCGAAGAAGCGGGAGAAACCACGCTTCCCGCCAGAAAAATTTTGGATATCTGCCGCACGCTTCCCGAAGATGCAACCATCACCTTGGAAACCAACAACGAACAGGCGACAGTCCGCTCGGGCAAAAGCCGGTTTCGGTTAAGTATGCTTCCCGTCGGTGATTTCCCGTCCCTGGAAGATATGGCCGTCCTGCGAGAGGTGAGAATCAAAGAGAACGAGCTTAAGCATATGATCGAAAGAACCCATTTTGCGATGGCTCAGCAGGATGTTCGCTACTATCTCAACGGGTTGATGTTGGAGATTAGGGACGATCAAGTTCGAGCGGTCGCCACCGATGGGCATCGATTGGCGTTAAGTCAATGTGATGCGGAGGTTACCGAGGGTGAGTTACAACAGCTGATCATCCCGCGAAAAGGGGTCACGGAACTACTGAGGTTGCTGGAAGATGGCGAAGATCTCATCACCTTGGAGATCGGTGCCAACCACGTTCGGGTCCGTGTACACGATACCAGCCTGACGACAAAACTGATCGATGGTCGATTTCCCGACTATGAGCGAGTGCTTCCCCAGCAGACCGATAAGCAGGTGGTGGCGGATAAAGGACTGGTTCGCGACGCCTTGACACGCACCTCAATACTCTCGAATGAAAAGTTTCGAGGGGTCCGCTTTTCGCTCGGCGATGGTGTACTTAGGACGCAAGCACACAACCCGGAACAGGAAGAGGCTGAAGAGGAGATCGAAGTTCAGTATCAGGGAGAGTCACTGGAAATCGGTTTTAATGCGAGCTACGTTTTGGACGCCCTTAATGCGGTGGCTAGCGAGGAGATACTCCTGCAGTTGTCCGATCCCAACAGCAGTTGTCTTATCACCCCGAATGATGATGCGGTACCTAGCAAGTATGTCGTCATGCCCATGCGTCTGTAAGTGACAGAAGTGCGAGTCATTGAAGACCAGACCTGTTGAATATCTCTTTTCTTGAATAAGTGGCCTATCTCACCAATCTAACGGTGGAGAATTTCCGCATCATCTCGCACGCGATACTGAATCCCTCGCCGGGGTTCAACCTGGTCCTGGGGCCCAACGCCAGTGGTAAAAGCTCTCTTGTCGAGGCGATCTATTTCCTCGGTAGAGCAAGAAGTTTTCGTGATACACGTTGGCAGCAGGTCTGTCGGGAAGGGAGTGATTACTTGCGAGTTACCGGGAGGGTGGGCAGCGAATCTGCTCCGCCCGTCCAATTGGGCGTCGAGAGATCTGAGCAACAGACCCTACTTCGCATCAAGGGACGAAATGCCGACTCGGCAAAAGAGTTGCTGCAAGAGCTGCCAATCCTACTCGTACAACCCGAGAGCCATCGGCTTGTGGAACAGGGTCCCGCACACCGACGTCAGTTCCTAGATTGGGGCGTGTTTCACGTGGAACATCCGTTTTACCCCACCTGGCAGCGCTACCGTAAGGCCTGGCGCCAGAGAAACGCTGCGTTGAAGAAACGATCGGCGGTTTCTCAACTCGAACCTTGGGAACAGGAGATGGATCTTCTCGCTACGGAACTGCATCGGCAACGCAAGCGCTATATCGAGCAACTCTCCCCTCTCGTACTCGATTTGGGGAGACGGTTGTTAGGGGTCGACAATTTATCGGTCCGCTATCATCGTGGCTGGCACAACGAGGAGACACTGGGCGTCGTGCTAAAACGCTCTCGAGAAAGCGATACGAATTTCGGTTACACACGATATGGGCCCCACCGGGCGGATCTTTCTCTCTACATCGAGGATCAAAAAGCGGTACCCCGTGTATCGAGAGGTCAGCAAAAACTACTGGTTTTCAGTCTTGTGCTGGCGCAAGCGAAACTCCTCAAAGAATTGGAAGGTAGAAAGGCACCCGTGTTTCTAGTGGATGATCTGACGGCGGAGCTCGATGAAGAGCGGGTCACAAAGATTGTAGAACACCTAGAAGCGTCCCAATTGCAGGTGTTCATCACTGGGACCAGCGCGGAACTCTTTCCAACACGTATCCTGGACGATTCCGCCGTGTTCCACGTGAAACACGGCGAGTTCACCGCGGTGGTATAATGCCTGATTGCTCTTTCGGATATCGTCATGACAGAAAAATCCTACGATTCTTCCAGTATTAAAGTCCTCAAAGGTCTCGATGCCGTGCGTAAGCGCCCCGGCATGTATATCGGTGATACCTATGATGGGACAGGCCTCCACCACATAGTGTTTGAGGTGGTGGATAACGCTATCGACGAGGCACTGGCCGGTTACTGTTCAGAGATAAATGTCATCATACATAGTGACGAATCGGTGACCGTGACCGACAACGGTCGAGGCATCCCTGTCGATATCCATCCGGAAGAGGGTCGTTCTGCCGCCGAAGTCATCATGACCGTGCTGCATGCGGGCGGAAAATTCGATGAAAATGCCTACAAAGTGTCCGGTGGCCTACACGGGGTTGGCGTCTCTGTGGTTAACGCGCTTTCCGAAACGCTACGTTTAACAGTCCGCAGGGATGGCAAGATCCACCAACAAGAGTACGCAATGGGGGTGCCGCAACAACCCCTGGAAGTGGTGGGCGAAACCGAGCACGCGGGTACCGAGGTGCGATTCAAACCCTCCGACGAAGTCTTCAACAATATTGAGTTCCACTACGATATTTTAGCCAAGCGACTGCGCGAACTCTCGTTCCTGAATTTAGGCGTACGAATCCGCCTCACCGATGAACGCGCTGACAAAGAGGATGTTTTCGAGTACCAGGGTGGGATTCGCGCCTTTGTCGAACACCTCAATCGTAAAAAGACACCGCTCCACAAGCAGGTGTTCCATTTCAATAGCGAGAAAGACGGCATTGGTATCGAGGTAGCCATGCAGTGGAATGACTCCTACCAGGAGAGCATCTTCTGCTACACCAACAATATCCCCCAGCGCGATGGCGGTACGCATCTGGCGGGTTTTCGTGCCGCTCTCACGCGCACCCTCAATCAGTACATCGAGAGTGAAAATCTTGCTAAGAATCAGAAGGTATCCACCATAGGCGATGACGCTAGAGAAGGATTGACAGCGGTGCTGTCAGTGAAAGTCCCCGACCCCAAGTTTTCGTCTCAGACCAAAGATAAGTTGGTCTCTTCCGAAGTGAAATCAGCGGTCGAATGGTCCATGTCACAGCAGTTCAACGATTTCCTCTTGGAAAACCCATCGGAAGCGAAGCAGATCTGCGGGAAGATGATCGAAGCGGCCCGTGCCCGTGAGGCGGCCCGCAAAGCGCGCGAAATGACGCGGCGCAAGGGCGCGCTGGATATCGCGGGATTGCCCGGCAAACTGGCCGATTGCCAGGAGAAGGATCCCGCGCTTTGCGAACTCTTCCTGGTTGAGGGTGACTCAGCAGGAGGTTCGGCAAAACAGGCAAGGGACAGGAAATTCCAAGCCATTCTTCCCTTAAAAGGAAAAATTCTTAACGTCGAAAAGGCACGCTTCGACAAAATGCTCTCATCTGCTGAGGTGGGAACACTCATCACAGCCCTTGGGTGCGGTATAGGGCGGGAGGAGTTCAATCCCGATAAGCTTCGCTACCATCGAATCATCATCATGACCGACGCGGATGTGGATGGCTCCCACATACGCACCCTGTTGCTGACGTTCTTCTATCGCCAGATGCCGGAACTGATAGAACGGGGTCACATCTACATTGCGCAACCCCCGCTCTACAAAGTGAAGCGGGGTAAGCAGGAGCAGTACGTCAAGGACGATGCGGAGTTGGATGACTACCTACTCAATCAGGCGCTGGATAACGCGCAGCTCTTCGTGACGAGCGACACTCCCCCCATTCAAGGTACAGCGCTCGAAGAGCTGTCCCGACTCCAAAGGCAGGTGTTGAGAACCATTGATCGCCTCTCCCGCCGATACGATCCCCTCTTTCTGGAGAAGCTGGTGGTGATGCCGACACTCGATGAGGCATCGCTGCGAGATATCGCAACCATGCAGGAGTGGAGTCGGCAGATGGAGCAGCTACTCAACGAATCCGCACCCGCGGGTACGCGCTACACACTGCAAGCTCAGCGGGAAGGAGATAGCGAAAACCACGGCTTATCACTCGCGCAACGACTGCATGGTTCCATTCAGGAGCAGCAAGTTCCAGCAGAGTTCTTCCACTCCACCGAATACCAGCGATTCCGCGCCCTGGGCGACAAGCTAGAAGGGTTGTTGAGCGATGATGCCTACGCTCAGCGCGGGGAGCGTAAAACGCCTATCGCCAGTTTCCGTGAGGCGCTGGAGTGGTTGTTGAGTGAGGCAAAAAGGGGTCAACACATTCAGCGTTACAAAGGCTTGGGCGAGATGAATCCCGAGCAGCTGGCCGAAACCACAATGAATTCGGAGACCCGGCGCATGCTGCAGGTGCAGATCGAGGATGTTATCGCTACCGATGAGGTGTTCACCACTTTGATGGGTGATCAGGTGGAACCGCGACGCGAGTTTATCGAGTCAAATGCGCTTCTAGCAGCCAATATAGATATATAAGTTATTGTTTTAATTAACCTTATTATCCCACCCAAGGGCGCGCTGCTCCGCGTCCAATGACTCCATCTGGGCGCGAACCCACGCCGCTGCTCGTTGATTGATCTCGATGGCGCTGAGACCTCGGGTAGCGATGGGTTCACCCACGACAATCTTGATCCTACCGGGGCGTTTGTTGAATTGCCGCCGTGCCCAGTAGTAACCGACATTATGGGCCACGGGTACAACCGGATAACCTGATTTTTCCGCCAGCATTGCGCCACCGATCCCCCACTTTTTCTCGCTCCCGGGCGCCACTCGAGTACCTTCTGGAAAGATCGCCACGCACAGTCCGTCGCGGAGTCGTTGCGTTCCCTGTTTGACGATATCCTCGATCGCGCGCTTTCCGGAGCTGCGGTCGATGGCGATGGGTTTCAATAGCGCAAGGCCCCAGCCGAAAATGGGAAGCCACATCAATTCGCGTTTGAGCACCCACACCTGAGGAGGAAAAAGCTCCTGGAGCACCAGGGTCTCCCAGGTGCTGGAGTGTTTGCAGAAGATGACGCACGCTTCGTCGGGAATGTTTTCACGACCGATCACCTCATAGTCGAGCCGGCATGTCCATTTCAACCAGCGTAGCGTTAGGTAGCCCCATCGAGTGAGGTAAAGGTAACGGGTATGGAAGGGCAGAGGTGCGGTCAACAGGCCGGTGACGGCAATGAAAACCATCGATAGCACCGACCCGATCGAGAACAGGCTTGCGCGGATGAACTGCATGAGCTAAATCGGTTCTTCCGCAGCAGAAATCAGACGATTCACATAGGAGTAGAGGCAGTCGTCGATAGGGATCTGTTTCAGGTCAGCGCGATGTTTCGCCAGCGTGCGTTCCCCTTTTCCGGTTCGTACCAGAACAGGTGAAGCCTGTACCGACTGAGCAGCTTGAATATCACGCAGTGAGTCGCCGACCAGCGGCGCGTTTTTGAGTTTTACTCCCAAACGTCGTTCAACCTGGCGTAACAGACCGGGTTTGGGTTTTCTGCAAAGACACTCGTCATCCGGCGCATGGGGACAGAAAAAGATCGCCTCCAACGAACCGCCCGCCTCCTTGATCTGGTTGTGCATCTTGCGGTGAATCGCCATGAGCGTGTCGAGCGTGAAGAGTCCGCGTGCGATTCCAGACTGATTAGTGGCGACGACTACTCGATAGCCGTGGTGGTGGAGACGGGCGATTGCCTCCAGGCTCCCCTCGATGGGTACCCACTCCTCGGGTGACTTGATGTAGTCGTCGGAATCCTCGTTAATGACCCCGTCGCGGTCGAGAACTATCAGCGGCACGGTGGTTTCACCTAGCTTTGTAGCTGCGAAATATCGGCGACGCGCAGGAACAAGCCACTGAGCGACGACAGTAACGCCAATCGATTCTGGCGCAAGGTGTCATCGTCGGTCATGACCATGACGTCGTCGAAGAAGCGATCAACGGGTTCGCGCAGTCCCGCCAGTCGACCCAAGGCGTCGCTGTATTCGGCCCGATCCAGCAGGGGTGTGACCGTTGCGGTAACGGACTTCAAGGCGTCAGCGAGATCTTTCTCCGCCGGCTCGGCAAGCGATGATTCGTCAACGGTATCCGGATATTCTTCGTCGGTTTTCCGCAGTATATTGCGAATACGTTTGTTGGCGGCAGCCAGACTCTCGGCAGCGGCCATCTGGCGAAAAGCGGTGACCGCGTTGATGCGATGATGGAAATCGAGAGGCCTGGCCGGGCGACGAGCCAGCACCGCTTCGAATACATCGATGGTCACGCCGGCGTCCAAGTAGTACCCGCGCAGTCGATCCATCATAAAGTCGTAGATTTGCCGGGCGACCTCTTCACGATCGAACAGCTCGCCGAAGGATTGCGCGCCTGAATCCAGTAGCGATTTCAGATCGAGATCGAGTTGTCCCTCGATCATGGTACGCAATACTCCGAGTGCCGCACGCCGTAGGGCGTAGGGATCCTTATCACCGGTGGGTAACTGACCGATGCCGAAAATACCCAATAGGGTGTCGAGACGATCGCCGATCGCCAGTGCCTGTCCGGTGCGGGTTGCCGGAAGCGCATCACCGGCAAATCGCGGCTGGTACTGTTCGGTCAACGCCGTTGCCAGTTCCGCATCTTCACCGTCGGCAGTCGCGTAATACTGTCCCATAATGCCTTGGAGCTCCGGGAACTCGCCCACCATCTCCGTCAGTAGATCGCACTTGGCGAGGCGCGCCGCACGCTGTGCCGTTTGGTCGTCACCCCCGATGACTGCGGCGATCTGACCGGCGAGTACCGCCACGCGTTCCGCCTTGTCGTGCAGTGTGCCCAGCTTCTCCTGGAAGACGACTTTCTTCAGACCCTCTACCCGATGAGTAAGCGCTTGCTTACGGTCTTGCTCCCAGAAGAAAGCAGCGTCGCTAAGTCGAGGTCGGATAACCCGCTCGTTGCCGGTCACCACTTGGTGGGGATCGCTGCTCTGGATATTACTCACCGTGATGAAGTGCGGAAGCAGCTTCCCCGCTGCGTCCACCACCGGAAAGTACTTTTGGTGTCCCTTCATGGAGCTGATCAGCGCTTCGGGGGGAACCTCCAGAAACCGCTGCTCAAAACTCCCGCCCAAAGCGGTTGGCCACTCGACGAGGGCCGTCACTTCGTCCAACAGTTCGTCATCGATCAGCGCGGTACCTCCCAGCGACCGAGCCACTCCGTGCACTTGCGCTTCGATCGCCTCGCGGCGGGAGGTGAAGTCGGCCATGACCCGACCTTCACTCTCGAGGAGCGGGGCGTAGTTCTTGGCCTTATGAAGGGTCATGGGTAGAGGGTGGTGAAAGCGGTGTCCGCGGGTGGTGCGATCACTGTTGGCCCCGAGTATCTCCGCCTCGATGACCGCCTCTCCCAACATCAGCACGACCCAATGAACGGGGCGCACGAACTCGTCGCTGCGATCCGCCCAGCGCATGTGCTTTGGAATGGGGAGTGCCGCCAGGGCGGTGGTTACGATCTGAGGGACGAGTGCCGACGTCGGTTGGCCGGCTTGTTGTGAGCGAAAGACCAACCAGGACCCTTTGTCGGTTTCCAAGGTTTCCAACGCTTCGACGGCGACACCACAGGAGCCGGCGAAACCTTGCGCTGCCTTGGTGGGATTGCCCTCTTCGTCAAACGCTGCCGCAATGGCCGGGCCGCGACGTTCCACGATACGATCGGCCTGCGCGGTCTGCACCGTTTTCACCAGTACCGCCAATCGCCGGGGAGTCGCGAATCGTTGCAGATCTCCGAACGCGAGCTCCGCTTTCTCCAATCCTGATCGAATCCCCTCGGTAAAGGCGTCGCTGAGGCGCGCGAGTGCTTTAGGTGGTAACTCCTCGGTACCGATCTCAATCAGAAGATCCCTGTGCTCAGCCATTCGCCGCCTCCTGATCGGTGCTCAGCATCGGGAAGCCGAGCGCTTCGCGTGCCTCGTAGTAGGCTTGCGCCACGTCACGCGCCATCGCTCTAACGCGCAGAATAAAGCGTTGCCGCTCCGTCACCGAGATGGCATGGCGGGCGTCCAGGAGATTGAAGGTGTGCGATGCTTTAAGAACCATCTCATAGGCGGGGAGGGGCAGACCCCTTTCGATGAGCAATTGGCTTTCCGCCTCACACCGATCGAACCAGTCGAACAGGCTCGGTACATCGGCGTGCTCGAAATTGTAGGCTGACATCTCCACCTCGTTCTGGTGATAGACGTCACCGTAGGTCACCTTGCCCAGAGGACCGTCGGCCCAGGTGAGATCGAAAACGCTCTCCACTCCCTGCATGTACATGGCGATACGTTCGAGACCATAGGTGATCTCGCCGGTAACGGGTCGGCAATCCAATCCGCCGACCTGCTGGAAGTAGGTAAACTGGGTCACCTCCATACCGTTGAGCCAGACCTCCCAACCCAATCCCCAGGCACTCAGGGTGGGAGATTCCCAATTGTCCTCCACAAAACGAATATCGTGTACGAGTGGATCGATGCCCAGCACGCGGAGCGAATCCAGGTAGAGCTCCTGGATCTCCAGAGGTGAAGGTTTGATGATCACCTGATACTGATAGTAATGCTGCAAGCGATTGGGATTATCTCCGTAACGACCATCGGTGGGACGGCGCGAGGGTTGAACGTAGGCCGCACTCCAAGGCTCGGGACCGATGGCGCGGAGGAAGGTGGCCGGGTGAAACGTACCTGCACCCACCTCCATGTCGAAGGGTTGCACCAGAACACAACCCCGGCGCGCCCAATAGTCGTTGAGTGCCTGGATCAGACCCTGAAAGGTCTGTAGGTCGTAACGTTCGCTCATTTCGAGCGCCGGGTTGTCGGCAGACAAGTGTAACCCCTTCCTAATTACCGAATTTTTAGAACCGGCAAGTATACCCACCGGCCAGAACGATGTGTATGGCGCAAGGCGCTTATCGAAGTTTTAGTTTCAGGCCGGCCGCCTTGAGAAACGCCGCCTCCTCCATCAGGTCCGCCTGCGTCAATGGGTGCTCATCCAGCCACCCCTCGGGAAAAACCAAATCCATACCGCGTTGTTTTGGGACTACGGAAAACCGGGGGAGCGGGCGTTCGCTCCTGCCCCGATAGAGCGTGACCGCCAGTCTCAGGATGAGACAGAGGCGCTGTGCCGCCAAGCGCCCATCTTCGGGTAGCTGGGTAAACGCAGAGCGCGGGAATTTGCGCCGATGGCCACGAACCAGTGCTGCCAACAGCCTCTGTTCGGTGCGAGTGAAGCCGGACATGTCCGAGTATTCCAAGAGATAAGCCCCGTGTTTGTGGTACTGACTGTGGGCGATACTCAAGCCGATTTCATGGAGCTGGGCAGCCCATTGCAGGGCATCGACATATCTCTCCTGGTCCATCTCCCAGGCCTGTTGTACGGATTCGGTTCGGCACTGTGCGCGATCCGCGCGGCTTGCGCCTTATCCACGTGACAGCAGGGCGCCCTCCGAGATCGAGAGCGAATCGATGTCGATACCGGTGAAGATTCCCCGTAACACCGCCACGCCACCGGGGAATACCGGCCGGCGGCGCTCCGCAAGGGAGGGAAAATCGAGCTTATCCACATGGCCCGCAGCGACGACGCGTTCGCGTAATTGGGCAAGCGCCTCCCGGGTGACGCCCCGATCGCACCAATCCGCCTCCTGTACCACTTCTGCAATGGAAAGAATGGTGCCGGAAGTCCCGATGGTCTGTTGCCAACCCTGATCTTGCAGTCGTTGCGCCAAAGGGAGTACTTCGCGTTGCGCCGCGATCTCCGCCCGACGCATCCGTTTATCGGTGATTACGCCGTCGGGAAAAAAGCGGCGGCTCATGCTGACGCAGCTCATGTAGAGGCTCTCCCGGTCCAAGACCTCGTAGCTTTCGCCCAATGCCAGTTCGGTACTGCCGCCGCCGATATCGATTACCAATCTGCGCTGTCCCTCGTCAGCCTGGGTGTGAGCCACTCCCTGGTAAATCAGTCGCGCCTCTTCCAGACCGGAAATGATCGCAATGGGGTGACCGAGGCAACGTTCCGCCAGGGCGAGAAACTCGCGGGAATTCTTCGCGCTACGCAGTGTATTGGTCCCTACCACAGCCACCGTTCCATAAGGCACATCGCGCAATCGTTGACCGAAGCGCTCCAGACACTCCAACGCGTTGTGTTGTGCTTCGGGAGTGAGGTTCCTGTTCTCATCCAGACCGGCACCGAGTCGAACCATCTCCTTGAGTCGGTCCACCACGTGCACGCGACCGTCGGCGACGCGTGCGGCGACCATGTGAAAACTGTTGGAGCCAAGATCGACGGCGGCGACCTGTTCGGGAACGTGGGTGTAAGGCATCGGGTACCCGGTAGCTGGGTGATATACTGCGGCGCCCATAGTAGCTACATGCGTGGACGGCGTCTACGCGAATCCGACACCGGACAAATTGGCCGATATGACCGACAGATACGCGGTGATGGGAAATCCCATCGCCCACTCCAGATCACCGTTGATACATACCCGTTTCGCTCGCCAGACCGGGCAGCAGCTCGACTACGAAGCCATCCTGGTGGAGCCGGGGACTTTTCCCGCAGCCGTTACTTCGTTTCGCAACGCCGGTGGCTTGGGTCTCAATATTACGGTGCCTTACAAGGAAGAGGCGTACCGGTTGGCCACCACCCATAGTGAGCGCGCGCAAAGGGCGCGGGCCGTCAACACCTTGGTTCTGGACAGTGCCAGCGATAGTTACGGGGACAACACGGATGGCCCCGGTTTGGTGCGCGATCTGGCCACCAACCACGGGTTTGACTTCAAGGATCGGCGCCTGTTGGTGCTGGGGGCGGGTGGGGCGGTCCGAGGGGTTCTGGGTCCGCTGCTGGATGCAGGCCCGGCACAGGTAGCGGTGGCTAATCGAACCGCGGAAAAGGCGCGAAAGCTCGCCGAAGAGTTCGCGTGTGATGTCGAGATTCGCGGGAGTGGATTCGAGCGTCTGGCCGGTGAAACCTTCGATTTGATCATCAACGGTACCGCGGCAAGCCTACAAGGCGAGGTACCACCGCTGCCCGTGGGTGTGATCGCTGAGGGCGGATGGTGTTACGACATGATGTACGGTCCCGACCCCACGCCATTCCAACGTTGGGCGCACAACGCGGGTGTCGCCGTTGTGTTGGATGGCCTGGGAATGCTGGTGGAGCAAGCTGCGGAGTCGTTCCAGCTGTGGCGCGGCGTCAGACCCGATACAGCACCCGTCATCGCAGACCTGCGGCGGGATCTGGCGAGTGAGACGAATCCTGGCGAGGCATAGCGCACTCTCCGCGTACAGCGCTCGTTAAGTTCGGGATCAGTAGCTATACCCGCCGCCCTCGATCCGATAGTGCTCTTTGAGCTCGACATAGTGACGCGAACCAATATCCAATCCGGCGCGTTCCTCGTCGCTGAGCGGGCGGGCCCGTCGCGCGGGGGCGCCCAAGTAGAGGTAACTGCTCTCGAGGCGCTTCCCGGGGGCGACCACACTACCGGCACCGACGACGACCTCGTCCTCGATCACGGCGCCGTCGAGAACGATCGCACCGATCCCTATCAACACCCGATTCCCCACGGTGCAGCCATGCACCACGGCTCGGTGGCCCACGGTGACCTCATCGCCGATGATCAGCGGAAAGCCCTTTTCACCGGCCTTCTCCGCTTGGGTCACGTGTAGCACCGTACCGTCCTGGATGTTGGTACGCGCACCGATGCGAATGGAGTGGACATCACCGCGAGCGACCACGCCAGGCCACAGGGATGAATCGGCACCTAGGGTGACATCGCCGATTACCAGCGCTAAGTCGTGGATGAAGACGCCGTGAGCGAGTTGGGGTTTTTTGTCGCGAAAACTACGGACTGACATGGTTTCGATGCCTTTACGTGGGTGACTACTGGTGAACACGGGGAGCTCCCGCCAGGTCGCAAGGGGAATCTCCCACCTAGTATTCGGTGTTTGCTGCGCCCTTGCGAGTGCAGGGTACCTTACCGCATCGTCACTAGCTCTTCGGCGCTGGTGGGATGAATGGCGACGGTTTGGTCGAAATCCGCTTTGGTGGCCCCCATGCGCAGCGCGACGGCGAAGCCCTGCAGCATCTCATCGGCAGACTGCCCGATGATGTGCACGCCAACCACCTTGTCCTGGGCACCGACACAGACCAGCTTCATAGCGGTGCGGGTTTCGCGTCCTGAAATGGCGTGATACATGGGCGTAAAGCGCGAGCTGTAACATTTGACGGCATCGCCGTGTTGGTCGCGAGCCTCATCCTCGGTAAGGCCGACGGTACCGATGGGGGGGTGGCTGAAGACCACGGTGGGGATCTGGTCGTAGTCCAGTTTGCTCTCCGGCCGGTTGTTGAAGAGGCGATCGCCGAGACGTCGCGTCGCCGCGATGGCGACCGGCGTCAGCTGCGCTCGGCCGGTGACATCGCCAACGGCATAGATCCCACCCACATTCGTATTCTGGTAATCGTCAGTGGGGATGTAACCCCGTTGATCGACACTGACTCCCGCAGCGTCAAGGTTCAGTTCCGCGGTTCGAGGCTCGCGACCCGTGGCCCAGATCAGCGTATCGAAACCGGTGAACTGTTGACCGCGTGGACAGTGGAGGGTGAGCGTACCGTCCTCGGCTTTTTCCACCCGCTCGATGGTGACTCGGGGTAGCAGATTGACGCCGTGGTGGAGCATCTCTTCGGTGAGCGTCTCTCTCAGCATCGGGTCGAAATTCTTGAGTAGGTACTCACCTCGCAGCAGCAGACTGACGTCGCTGCCCAGGGCGTTAAGTACCCCCGCCAGCTCCACGGCGAGGTAACCCGCCCCCACCACCGCCACGCGCTGCGGGAGCTGCTGCAATTCGAAGAAACCGGCGGAAGTGATTCCCAGGTCCGCCCCCGGGATCTCCGGAACCACCGGGCGCCCACCGGGAGCGATGACGACATGGTCGGCGCTATAGCGCTGGTCGCCGACCGCCAGGGTATGCGCGTCGGTAAAAGCAGCGTGTCCCCGAATGTGCTCGATATTGGAATCGGCCAGATACGAGCCGTACCGGGTGTTGATGCCCTCGATATAACGCTGACGCTGTTGGACCAGCGCCGACCAATCGAAGCCTTTCATTGCCACATCGAAGCCGTAACCGGTGGCGTCCGCCAGCGAGGCGGCGCTCCACATCACCTTTTTAGGTACGCACCCGACGTTGACGCAGGTGCCGCCGAGTTTGCTCTCTTCGATGACAGCGCAGCGAGCGCCGTATTGGGCGGCGCGTTCCGCGGCGGAGAGACCACCGCTGCTGGCGCCGATGGCGATAAGGTCGAAATGTTGCGTCATAACTCAAGTCCGGGGGTAAAGTGGCGAGATAGTATACTGAAGCTCACTGTGGGATGGACATTAGGGGGAAAACCCATGGAAGTCAGTACCTTTGTAATTATTGGCATCGTGGTCGCCGTTGTTCTGTACGGCATAGTCATCCATAATAATCTGGTTCGGCCCAAACATAACGTCTCCAAGGCGTGGTCGAATATCGACGTTTTACTGAAGCAGCGTCACGATGAGTTGCCGAAACTGGTCGAAACCTGCAAGCAGTATATGGGGTATGAGCAGGAGGCCCTGGAAAAGGTGATGCAGGCGCGGGCGGCCGTATCGGCGGCACGCGAACAAGGCGATGTAGCCGCGCTGGGACCTGCCGAAACCCAGCTTCGTTTGGGTCTGGGTAATCTATTCGCCGTTGCCGAAGCCTATCCCGAACTGAAAGCCAACGAGAGTTTTCAGCACCTGCAGGCCCGTATCTCGGGGCTTGAGAACGCAATCGCGGATCGGCGCGAATTCTACAACGAGAGCGTCAACCTCAATAACGTGCGTATCGAGCAGTTCCCCGACGTGATCATCGCCGGGTGGTTCCGTTTCGTCGCGGCGACGCTGTTGGAGTTCTCCGATGAGGAAAAAGCGGACGTCGACGTAGGGGCGCTGTTCAACAATTAATCGATGAGTTTTCTGTTCGATCTGCCCGGCTCGGTTGCCCAAGCCTCGGCGGCGCAAGGCTTCGTTGAGCTGGAGAGTAGCGGCGAGCTGATGAAGGGCGATCCCATCGTCTCTCCCCTCACCGGTGCCGAGTGTATTTGGTACCGTTTCAAGGTGGAGGAGTATGTCCGCGGGAGCCGAAACAATCGTTGGCGCACCGTTAACAAAGGTATTAGCGAGGCGCTTTTCATGCTTCGCGATGCGACGGGGATCTGTGTCATCGACCCCGAGGGCGCCTCGGTAACCCCGCATCAAAAAAGGGTTTGGTACGGCAGTAGCTCGATACCCTCCACCGTACCGCAACACACCTCGATCTGGAGCGTCCACCTGGGGGGCGGCAATTACCGCTACACCGAAGAGCGCCTGCTACCCCAGTTCCCGCTCTACGCCATGGGGCTGTTCCGCACCGTCGGGGGCGCCAATGAGTCTTTCAATGCGCGACAAGAGGTACGCGAGCTGCTGGCCAGCTGGAAGGCGGACCATCCCGAGCTGGTGAAGCGCTTCGATCGCAACGATGACGGCCAGATCGACATGGATGAGTGGGAACGCGCCCGTGGTATCGCTTTGGCCGAAGTGCGCGAGCGCCAGCGCGAACGCGCCCGCCAACCCGGTATCCACACGTTATCGAAGCCCACTGACAACCATCCGTTCCTGCTCTCGGCCAAATCGCAGCAAGAGCTCACTTCCCGGTTCCGCTGGTATTCGGTGGGTGGACTGGCACTCTTTTTCCTGGCCGGCAGTGGGGTTGTGTGGGCCTTGACGCTTCGGTTGGTCTAGCGTTTCTCTTCCCTCTCCCGGGAGTGGGCGCGATAATCCGTTGCCGAATCCCGAGAAAACGGAAGCACCATGTCAGCGAACCCCCTGCTCTCTCACGAGGGCCTCCCAGCCTTTAGCGAAATCCGAGCCGATCACGTGGAACCTGCAGTGGATAAGATCCTCGCGGAGAATCGCGAGCGGATCGAAGCGCTGGTCAGTCCGTCCGATCCCGTGAGCTGGGAGAGTTTCATCCAACCCTTGATGACGCTGGAGGATCGATTGGAGCGGGTCTGGTCGCCGGTAAGCCATCTCAACAGCGTTGCCAACAGCGATGCCCTGAGAGCCGCTTACAACAATTGCCGGCCCAAACTTAGCGCCTACGCGACCGAACTGGGTCAGCACACCGGGCTCTACGCGGCTTACCGCCAGTTGGCGGAGTCGCAGGAGTATGCAGCGATGGACGCCTCGCAACAGAAGCTGATCGACGATGCGCTGCGTGATTTTCGCCTCAGCGGGATCGATTTGGAGGAGCAAGCGCAGGCGCGATTTCGCACCATCATGCAGGAGTTAACCGCCCTCTCCGCCAAATTCGAGGAGAATCTACTCGATGCCACCAACGCCTGGCGGATCGTGATCACCGATGAACAGGAGCTGAGCGGGTTACCCGCGATCGCCATCGAACAGGCGAAAGTGCGCGCGGAGGCGGAGGGTGAGTCCGGGTGGCTCTTCAATCTGGAGTTTCCCTCCTACCTCGCGGTAGTCACCCACGCCGATCATCGACCGCTGCGTGAAGCGCTCTACGAGGTGTTCGTCACGCGCGCCTCCGACCAGGGTCCCCACGCGGGCCGCTGGGATAACGGACCGGTGATGTCGGAGCTGCTGGCGCTGCGGCACGAGTTGGCGCAACTGCTGGAGTTCGACGATTATGCCGACCGTTCCCTGGCTACGAAGATGGCGACGACGCCGGAACAGGTGCTGGAATTCCTCAACGATCTGGCCCGGCGTTCGCTACCGGTGGCGCGTCGAGACTATCGAGAGATCGAGCACTTTGCGCGCGAGCACTACGGTCTCGAGGCGTTGGCGGCCTGGGATATCGCCTACTATGCGGAGAAACTGCGCAAACACAAGTTCGATATCTCGCAAGAGGAGCTTAAGCCCTATTTTCCGGAACCGCGCGTCGTTGCGGGTCTCTTCCAAGTGGTCGAACGACTCTATGGTATGCGCTTGATTCCGGTCGAAGGTGTCGATGTGTGGCACCCCGCCGTTCGTTACTATCGGGTTCTCGGTCAAGCGGGTGATTTACGGGGTGGCGTCTACGTCGATCTCTATGCACGGCCCAGGAAGCGAGGCGGTGCGTGGATGGATGAGTGCGTGCGACGGTTTCGCACGCGGGAAAGCGTGCGACTACCCGTAGCCTTTGTCACCTGCAACTTCTCATCGCCGGTGGGAGATGATCCCGCGCTCTTCTCCCATGAAGAGGTGTTGACGCTGTTTCACGAGTTTGGCCACGCCCTGCATCATCTGCTCACGCGCGTGGACCATCCCCCTGTCGCGGGCATCAGTGGGGTGCCTTGGGATGCGGTGGAACTTCCCAGCCAGCTGATGGAGAACTGGTGCTGGGAGGAGGAGGCGCTGGGATTGCTTTCTGGCCACTATCAAAGTGGCGAGCCTTTGCCGCCGGAGTTACTGGAACGGATGAAAGCGGCCCGCAATTTCCAATCGGGAATGCAGATGGTGAGGCAACTCGAGTTCGCGCTATTCGATTTTCGACTCCACCACGAATACGATCCCGCTCAGCCCACCCCGATCTACGACCTGCTGAACGAGGTACGCAGTCAGGTCGCCGTCGTGACGCCGCCCTCCTACAATCGCTTTGCACACGGATTCGCACATATTTTTGCCGGGGGCTATGCGGCCGGTTACTACAGTTACAAGTGGGCCGAGGTGCTCTCCAGCGATGTCTTCTCCGCCTTTGAAGAGCGCGGTATCTTCGACCAAGCGACGGGGCGCCGTTTTTTGAGCTCGATCCTGGAAAAGGGTGGTTCCCGCGATCCTTTGGAGCTGTTTGTGGACTTCCGCGGCCGCGAGCCGCAAATCGATGCATTGCTGCGACATTCGGGCATCGTCGGCGAGGAGGCCGCGGCATGAAGATCGCCAGCTGGAACGTCAACTCCCTGCGGGTTCGATTGCCGCAGGTACTCGAGTGGCTGGGGGAGCATCAGCCGGATGTATTGGCTCTGCAAGAGACCAAGATGACCGATGACCAGTTTCCCGCCGGCGAAATAGAGGCAGCGGGTTATCATGTTTCGTACTCGGGTCAAAAGACCTACAACGGGGTGGCGATCCTGGCCAAGGGCGAGGTGCACGACGCGATAACGGATCTTCCCGATCTCGATGATCCACAGCGACGACTGTTGGCGGTAACCTACGAAGGTGTGCGGATAGTGGCTGTCTACATACCCAACGGCTCGGAAGTGGGTTCGGAGAAGTACGCGTACAAACTTTCCTGGTTGGCAAGCCTCACGGAATTCCTGCGTGGCGAGTTGGCGCGTCATGAACGACTGGTACTGCTGGGCGACTTCAATATTGCCCCGCAAGATCGCGACGTTCACGATCCCAAGGCCTGGGAGGGGAAAGTGTTGTGCAGCAAACCGGAACGGGAGGCGTATCGTCGCATCGAGGCCCTGGGTCTTGTCGATACCTTTCGTCTCTACAGCGAAGAGGGCGGGCAGTTCAGCTGGTGGGACTATCGCATGAACGGTTTCCGCCGTAACCGTGGTCTGCGTATCGATCTTATATTGGCCAGCAAGCCGCTCAGCACCATCGCCCGTTCGAGTATCATCGACACAACGCCCCGTGGTTGGGAGCGTCCGTCGGACCACGCACCGGTGGTCGCTGAGTTTGGCGTTTAGCGGTCGATATCCCCAGGTGCCGAGAAAAAGGGATTTGCTCGCGCGTATTCCTAGCGCCATCCCGGTGCAAGGCAGATCAGAGTGCGTTGCGCCTCAGCGAGGGGAATCTTCAGCGGCTGATATTTCTGGGTTTCGGTCGACGCGGGTGTGACGGTATTCATAATCGATTGTCGCAGACCCGCGTACCTTCCACGCGGGCGTGACTAGACTTACTGGATAAAGGTGACCTGATGAAAGTGATGATTGATTTGTGCGTCGTACCGCTGGGTGTCGGCGTTTCGGTTTCAAGTTATGTGGCAGCGTGTGAGCGCGTCATCAAGGAGGCAGGGCTTTCGGCGCAACTGCATGCCTATGGAACCAATATCGAAGGGGAGTGGGATGAAGTGATGGCGGCGGTAAAGCGTTGCCACGAAGTCATCCACGAAATGGGCGCGCCGCGCATCACCACCACCATCAAGTTAGGTACGCGTGTCGATCGCGATCAGACCATGCAGGACAAAATCGACAGCGTTGCAGCAAAGTTGCAGAGCGAGTGATATTCGTCCATCGCCTGGCGATCGCTACCGAACGTTTATAAAGTGCAGAGAATGGAGCCGATCCAAATCCGCTATCTGTTTCGTCTGCCCGATCAAACCACGCGGGAGTTTACGCTACGGCTGCACCCCGAGCAGCTACGGCTGCACCCCGAGCAGCTACGGCTCACCGGTCATCTCACGGACCCGATGCCGGAGTGGACGCGACTCGGTTTCGAGCAGTGCGACCACTGCCCGCTATCGGTCGCCGATGAGCCGCACTGTCCGTTGGCGGCGAGTCTGGTGGGCGTTATCGATCTCAGTCGTGAGGTGTTGTCCCACGATGAGGTGGAGGTGACCGTCATCACCGCCGAGCGATCCATACTCAATCGCACGACCGCGCAACGGGGAATCAGTGCCATTATGGGCCTCATCAGCGCCACCTCAGGGCGTCCCCATACACGGTTTCTCAAGCCCATGGCACGTTTCCATCTTCCCTTCGCCACCGAGGAGGAGACCATCTACCGGGTGGCCAGCATGTACCTGATGGGGCAATACTTCCGGCGCTTGCATGGTCAGGAAGCCGACCTGGATCTCGATGGTCTGGCCGAGTGTTATCGTAATCTGCAATCGGTCAACTAATCGATGATCCATAGACTGCGCAGCGCCAGCGAGAAGGATTCGGCGGCCAACGCATTGGTGCTGTTGGATCTGTTTGCCAAGGCGGTGCCCTACGCCATCGAGGATTCACTGGAAGAGGTACGCTATCTCTTCGCACCCTATTTAGGTGAGTAACCTAGGTGTACACTTCATACAGAATTCAGTCTCGACCCAGGCGGCCGATAGATGACTAGGGCCAGCAAGTAGGTCCGAACCTAGTCCGCGGCTGGGTACTTACGGGTTTGTGCTGTCATTCAGGAGTGCCGATACGGCACACCGAGGCGTTGGCGTGTCGAAAGAGACCGAATATCAAACGGTTATCCGCATTGAATCCTTGGTGCGAGAGGTCACCGATCTCGTATCGTTTCCCGAAGTCTATCTACGACTCAGCGAGCTGCTGGAACAACCCACCGCGACCACGCACGATATCGGTACGCTTATCGCGCAGGATCCCAGCCTTACCCTGCGCGTTCTTAAGCTCGCCAACAGCCCGCTCTACGGATTAACACGCCAGGTTGAGACGGTGGATCATGCGGTGACCGTTCTGGGTAAGCGGCAGATCATCGAAATCGTCCTGGCGACTTCCGTCAGCAAAGTGATCGCAGGGATACCCAACGCGGTTTACGACATGGACGATTTTTGGCGGCACAGTAACCTTTGCGGGATCGTGACGCGGGGACTGGCCAGGGAGTGTCGATGCGCCGATATCGATTTCGCCTTCGTCGCCGGGCTGCTACACGACATCGGCCAGTTGGTACTCTTCAATCGTTTTCCGGGGCAGTCGCGCGTGGCGCTTGAGTTGGTGATGGATCGTGATATCCCCGTTTCTCTCTTCCTTGCCGAACGCAAGGTTTTCGGTTTCGATCACGCCATGCTGGGCGGACGCCTGTTGGAGCAATGGTACCTGCCGGAACGCCTGCGCGAATGTGTTGAGTTTCATCATGAACCGGCGCTTGCCGAGCAATACCCGGTGGAAGCCGCCTTGTTGCATATCGCCAACGGAGTGACGAATGTCGAAGGCAGCGACCTGGGTGTAGAAGATGCGGTAGAGGGTGTCGATCGGGTCTGTTGGGGAGTGACTGGTCTGATCCCCGAGCAGATCTATCCTGTTCTTGAGAGCGCACTGGAGTCAGTGGAAGGCATCCGATCGATGTTTATCGATTGAGAGACTTAGGTTTTCTATACTAAAATCGTTATTCCTTTGAGCGGTTAGTGGCAGAATGGGAAAGCGTGCCGGTGCCAGGTTTTGGGTTTCATCCAGCGCGTGAAAGCGGCACCCAGAAAAATAACTAAACGAAGCTAGGTTTTGAGCCTAGACGTCTTCACTCCACGGGGGTAAACAGATGAGCTAGGTCAATACCGCGAGTGGTTCAGTCGCCAATCGAATGATTGGGCCAGTTGCCGGGATTATCATATTACAAATCGTCTCCGCGACGCTGTTTTGGATGGGTATACTCACCGTAGGGATCATCTGTGCAGTGGCGGGCGTCGGGCTGGGTGTCGTGGTCGTCGGTATGCTTCGCACCACGTTACTGCCTGTGAAGGATCTCAGTGAAACCTTGGCGGCGATGGCTGGTAACGAGGGCGATCTATCCCGCCGCATCGAAGTTCGTGCGGGCGGGGAGGTCGGTGAGTTGTGCAGCAACTACCAGCGCTTCGTCGATCAATTGCGCGATGCTGTCACCGATGTGCGCGAGCGCACGGTCAATATCGCCTACGATTCCACGCGACTGAAAAAATCGATTGCCGACTCCAATGTCGGTTCCGAACGCCAGGAGGAGCTCTCCGAGTTGATCTCCCAGGCGGGCGCGGAAACCACCTCGGCACTCAGCGAGATCACGGACCGGACTAACGCCATATCGGAACTCAACAGCCGTAATTTGACCGATGCCAAAGAGAACTTCGACGAACTCGTGCAAGTGACGGAGATGTTCGGCCGGGTCCGCAACCTGGTTATTCAGTTCCGCGAGACGGTGGATAACCTTGGGCGTAACTCCGAGAACGTACAGAAGAGTCTCTCCATGGTGCAGGACTTTTCGGATCAGACCAACCTGTTGGCGTTGAACGCTGCTATCGAGGTGGCGCGCGCGGGGGAGATGGGTCGCGGTTTTGCGGTGGTTGCGGATGAGGTGCGGACGCTCGCCGGTAAGGTGCGCGAAGCGGCGGAAGAGATATCGACCAACATTGGTGAGATGGCCAGCCTGGTCGATACCACGCAGAAGGGGACCCATGAAATCGACGAACTGACCGCCGAGACCCGCGAAGTGATCGAGCGTTCGTCGAGCCAGTTCGAAAAACTGGTGCAGGATTTCGACGGTAATCATGGGCAGTTGATCGGCATCAGCCCGGCGATCGAAGAGCTCTCCGCCACGAATCGCGAGGTGCACGAACGGGTGCAGGAGATTCACTCGTTGAGCGCGCAAATACACCAGGAGATGGGGCAGTCCGACGATGTATCGCTCAGTTTGCGCAGCTCCACCGAAGAGACACTGGAGATCGTCTCACGGTTCAAGACGGGCACTGGTCGTTTCGAAGAGGTTCTCAACGCCGCAGCCGAGTGGCGTGATCATATCCAGGACGTAATGGAGAAACTGCAGGCGGAAGGTGTGGAGATGTTCGATCACAACTATCAGCCCATCGCTGACACCCAACCCGCCAAATTCACCGTCGCTTACGGACCTCGATTCGAAAACGAGATTCAGGCGTTCTACGATCAGTGCAAAGAGCGGTTTCCCACCACCCGTTACACGCTCGGTGTGGATGTGAACGGCTATATCTACGCGCATCACAAAGCGGTTTCACAACCGCTGACCGGCGACTACGATCACGACCTGTTGAACAGTCGTCACCAGCGCTTTTTTACGGATAACGAGAACGAGGTGCGCCGGGCCAAGAATACGGCTCCTTTCCTGTTGCAAACCCACGTTCGCGATACGGGGGAGATTCTCTGCGACCTCTCGCTACCCATCACGGTAAAGGGTCGTCACTGGGGAGGATTCATCATGGGTTCGTAACGCCCAACGCCTTCTCGAGCGCTGCGTAGAAATCGAGCACATGACGCGTGTTCGTGCCCAAATCGCCACGGCCGACGCGCGAGGCGGAACGTAGCGCCACCCTGGTTCGCGATCCTTCCGCGAGGAGTTGTATCCGCAGGTCGTCTTTGAACTGCCACAAGGGAGTGTCGATCACCACCTGCGTCGATGCCTCGTGCTCGTTACGCTCGACCACCGTCCAACCCAGGGTCGTTAGCGCTTGGTCCGCCGCCACCTGCAGGGTATCTACCGCGACCGGGTAGCTCCGTTCGCGCAACTCCGGGAAACGAGGATCGAGCTCGGTTTCCGCCACATTGGTGGTGAGGTAGGTGATCAGCCGTTGCGTAAAACCGGGCGGCTCGCCCCACGGCAGGCGGTTGTTGAGCAGGCCAAACACCACTACCGAAAGTGCCAGCGCTACGAGCACCAGCACCAGTTTGGTAAGCAGAGACATCGATTATTTGTCGATGCGTATCTTTACGTAACTGCCCGGTGCATCTTCCAACGGTTTCAGTTCGCCATCGCCGGGCTGGCGGGCCGGTACCTGTTTGCCTGCCTTGCGTTTGACCCAATCGAACCAGTCGCTCCACCAAGAGCCCCCCTGCTCCACCGCACCCTCCAACCACTCGTCGGCGGTGTCAGGCAAGGTGTCACTGGTGCAGTGGCCATATTTCTTGGAGGTGGCGGGATTGATGACACCGGCGATATGTCCGGAACCTCCGAGCACGAAATTGACTTTGCCACCCAGGTGCTTCGCCCCCATGTAGGTGGATTTCCACGGTGCGATGTGATCCTCGCGCGTGGAGAGGAAATAGGTCGGTACGTTGATTTTGGAGAGATCGATGGGTACGCCGTCCAGCTCGATGCCACCCGCATCCTTGAGGTTGTTGTGCTGGTACATGTTGCGCAGGTAGAAACTGTGCATGGCACGTGGCATGCGGGTCGAGTCGGAGTTCCAATAGAGCAGATCGAAGGGGAAGGGATCTTTGCCCATCAGGTAATTGTTGATGACGAACGACCAGATCAGATCGTTGGCGCGTAGCAGGTTGAACACCGTCGCCATCTGGCTGCCTTCCAGATAACCCTTCTTCTCCATGTAATCCTCGATGAGCTGCAACTGCTCTTCGTCGACAAAAACCGATAGTTCGCCGACGTCGGTGAAGTCGAGCATGGTGGTGAAGAAGGTCCCGCTCTTGAGGCGTTTATCGCCCTTGGCCGCCAGGTAAGCCAGGGAGCAACCCAGCAGGGTACCGCCCAGGCAGTAACCGACCGCGTTGACCTCTTTCTCGCCGGTGGCCTTCTCGATCGCATCCAGAGCCGCGATGGGACCATCCAACAGATAATCCTCGAACTGTTTTTCGGCCAGGGATTCGTCGGGATTGACCCACGATATGACGAAGACCGTGAATCCCTGATCCACCGCCCATTTGATAAAAGAGTTCTTTGCCCGCAGGTCGAGGATGTAGAATTTGTTGATCCACGGCGGGATGATCATCAGCGGCTTCTGAAATACCGTTTCCGTGGTGGGCGTGTACTGCAGCAGCTGCATCAGGTCGTTTTGAAAAATGACTTTGCCCGGCGTGACGGCAACGTTGGTACCCGGCTCGAAGGCCTCCAGATCGGTCATCTTGACCCGCAGGTGGCCCTTGCTGCGCTCCAGGTCCTCCAACAGGTTTTCCAGTCCGTTGACCAGGTTGTCGCCACCGGACTCCAGCGTCTCTTTCAACACCTTGGGATTGGTATGGACGAAATTGGTGGGCGACAGCGCATCGATGAACTGCTGGGTGTAGAAATCCACTTTATTGGCGGTACCTTCGTCGAGTCCGTTCACGCCATGAGTCAGGTTCTGCAGGCTACGCGCGGTGAGCAGATAGGATTGTTTGATGAAGTCAAAGACGGCGTTCTCGGCCCATTCGTCATCCTTGAAGCGTTTATCGCCGGGTTCCGGAGCGATGAGCGGTTCCACATTCTCGCCGGCGAACTTGCGTGCGGTGTTGTGCCACAAACTCATGTATTGATGCCAGTAGTCCATCTGGGTCTGCATCAGCTTGCCGGGGTCGGCCAGCAGATGGGGGCTCATATCCATGAAGGCTTTGGAGATAACACCGGGATCGGGGATCTGGAAGTGATCGTCGTTGATCTGGTGTTTGACGAACTCGTTGACCAGACGCTGGCTCTGCAGCACGATCTTGGAGTAGTTCTCCATCAATTTGGAAGGATCGGGCGTTTGGGTGTTTTCCGGCGCGGTTTCGCTCATGGCCGCTCCTCGCTGCATCGGTTGGTTGGGAAGGTCCGGATGGGTTTGTACGTTCGGTAATTCAACAGACTCCAGCTTTCACTATAAACCAAGTGGGCCGAAGTGCCTTATGAAAGATCGTTTACGCTTTTACTCCAATGCCGTTCTTAAGGAGAATCAGGCAGGTCGAATAGAGCGCGGCGATGAAGCCGAGAATAATGACGAACGCCGTCCAGATATTGATATCACTCACCCCGAGAATGCCGAAGCGGAACGCATCGACCATATAGAGGATGGGATTGAGCAGTGACGCGCCCTGCCAGAAGCTGGGCAGCATATCGATCGTGTAGAAAATCCCGCCCAAGTAGGTGAGGGGCGTCAGTACGAAGGTCGGGATGATAGAGATGTCGTCGAAGGTCTTGGCGAACACCCCGTTGATAAATCCTGCCAGGGAGAAAAGCGTTGCGGTAAGGATTACCACGACCAGGGTGACCATGACGTTGTGTACCTGGATATCCCAGAAGAACATCGAAACACCGGTCACCGCGATGGCCACTGATAATCCCCGCGCCACGCCGCCACTCACATAGCCCAACAGGATGACGTAGTTGGGTATGGGCGAGATCAACAACTCCTCGACGTGGCGCTGGAACTTTGCGCCGAAAAACGATGAGACCACGTTGGCGTAGGAGTTGGTGATCACCGACATCATGATGACGCCGGGGATGATGAAGTCCATGTAGCGGTAGCCTGCCATCTCGCCGATGCGCGGTCCGATGAGTCCGCCGAAGATGATGAGGTAGAGTCCCATGGTGATGGCTGCGGGTAGGATGGTCTGCAGCCAGATGCGAATAAAGCGACGGATCTCCTTGGTGGCGATGGTGCGATAGGCCACCCAATTGGTTCGAAATCCGGTGCTCATCGTGCAGTGCTCTCCTGCACCGTGGGGGGTACGGGGTGGTCTTGGCTCGATTCGCTTTCGTTGCGAATCATGCGGACGAACAACTCCTCGAGGCGATTGCGCTTGTTGCGCAGGCTCATCACTTCGATGCCCTGTTCGCCCAGTGCCGAGAAGAGACGGGTCACGCCCTGATCGCGCGCTACGTCCGCCTCCAGGGTGGTGGCGTCCAGTCGGCGCAAGGCGTAGCCCGCGATGTCGGGTAGTACGTCGATGGGTTGTTCAAGGTCCAGCACGAAGGTCTCGGAGTGAAGCTTTTCCAGCAGTGCCTTCATGGAGGTGTCTTCGACGATCCGCCCGTTGTCGATGATGGCGATGTTGCGGCACAGGCTCTCCGCCTCCTCCAGGTAGTGGGTGGTGAGGATGATGGTGGTGCCTTCGGCGTTGATCTGGCGCAGGAAATCCCACATGGAGTGGCGCAGTTCGAGATCGACGCCCGCCGTGGGTTCGTCGAGGATCAGCAGGCGGGGCTGATGGACCAGCGCGCGGGCGATCATGAGTCGCCGCTTCATCCCTCCCGACAGATCGCGGGCCTGGCCGGTGCGTTTTTCCCACAAGCCCAGTTGACGTAGGTAACGTTCGGCCTGTTCCACCGCTTTGGCGGGCGGGATACCGTAGAACCCGGCTTGATTGACCACGATCTCGATGACCGGCTCCCACTGGTTGAAGTTGAACTCCTGGGGCACCAAGCCGATGCACGCCTTGGCTTGGGCCAGCTCCCGATCCAAGTGGTGGCCGAAGACCGTCACGTCACCCTGACTCTTGTTGACCAGGGAGCTGACGATGCCTATCGTCGTGGATTTTCCCGCGCCATTGGGACCCAGAAGCGCAAAGAAATCCCCTTCGCGCACCGTAAGGTCGATACCGCGCAGCGCGATGAATCCATTGCGATAGGTCTTGTGGAGATTGCGGATTTCCAGTGCGGTGGTCATGAAGGTGTCGCTGGCGTCAAAGCGGGACATTATAGACCGCTTTGCTCGGGTTTGTTTTGCACTGTACGGACGACGTGTGCTATTGCTTGATCTCCAGCAATCGTTATCTTCCCCCTGACTCTATGACCCCATCGTCCACTCAAGCGCCTTCCGTCCACTACGGTTGGGTCATTGTCGTGACGGGAATGCTGATCATCATCGCCTGCTTGGGTTTTGGCCGCTTCGCCCTGGGGATGCTGTTGCCCGCGATGGGTGCCTCATTACCGCTCGACTACGCTCAGATGGGTTTTATCTCGACAGGTAATTTCGTGGGCTACCTGGTCGCTGTGCTGGTGAGCGGACTGCTAGCCTCACGTCTGGGCGAGCGGAAGCTGATCGTCGCCGGTCTGACACTCGTGGCGCTCTTCATGATCGCGGTTTCCCAGGCCAGGGGTTTTTGGGGCGTTATGGTGCTGTACGTGGTGACGGGATTTGGTGCGGGGTGCGCCAATATCCCCATCATGGCGCTGGTATCGCACTGGTTTGGGCGTACGCTGCGTGGACGCGCCGCCGGTTTTATCGTCAGTGGCAGCGGGGTCGCCATCGTTATATCGGGGTGGGCGATTCCCCTGATCAACGGATATGTGGGCGCCGAGGGGTGGCGCTGGAGTTGGCTGCTGCTGGGTTCGCTCTCGCTGGTCATCGCGATGGTTTCGCTGGTGTTGATCCGCAACCGCCCTGAGGAGATGGGGTTGAGTCCCTTGGGTCGCTCTGAACACAAGTCCGGCTCCACCCACCGCGATGCTCCTCCCGTTAATGCCGGTAAAATCATTACGCACCTGGGTGTCGTCTATTTCGCCTTTGGGTTTACTTACGTCATCTACGCCACCTTTATCGTAACCACCTTGGTGGAAGAGCGGGGTTTTTCCGAAGCCTTGGCCGGCGAGTTTTGGATGTGGGTGGGTTTCGTGAGTATTTTCTCCGGTCCCTTGTTTGGAACATTGTCGGATCGCCTCAGCCGCAGGCTGGCGTTGATGATGGTTTTTACGTTGCACACCGTTGCCTACTTGTTTATCGCGTTGCGACTTCCCGCCACCTTTGCCTACCTCTCCATCTTTCTCTGGGGAATCGGCGTCTGGAGCGTCCCCTCGATTATGGCGGCGGCGGTGGGTGATTATCTGGGTCCGCAGCGTGCGGCGGTGGCGTTCGGTACCGTCACGCTCTTCTTTGGTGTCGGGCAAATAGTCGGGCCGGGGCTCGCTGGCGTTCTGGCCGAGTACAGCGACACCTTCGCTTGGAGCTTCGCTATGGCAGCGGGTGTCACGGCAGTGGCCGTCGTCATGAGTTCTGCTATGCGCACTCCCGAGCAGGAAAACTAAAGGCATAACCCTCATGCATCTAAACAGCGTTACCTTACGACCCGATGCGTTCCCAAACTCCGACTGCTATCCGTTTAACGTTGCACTGTTTCAACGCAGCCGGCCCCTTGAATTCACCACGCCGATAACTTTTTTCATCGGGGAGAACGGAACTGGAAAAACCACGTTGCTAGAGGCAATTGCTCGCCGGTGCGGGATTCACATCTGGCGACGTGAGGAGGGCCGGCGATTCGAACACAACGCTCACGAAGAGCAGCTGCACAAGTTTCTCGAGATCGAGTGGAGTGAGCGTCTGATACCCGGCGCTTTTTTCTCCGCACAATCTCACCGCGAGTTTGCGCTGATACTGGACGATTGGGCGGCGGCCGACCCGGGACAACACAAATACTTTGGGGGCGAATCACTGGTGACCAAATCCCACGGCCAGTCGACCATGGCGCTATTTCAAAGCTGTTACCAACGGACAGGGATCTATTTCTCCGATGAGCCTGAAACCGCGCTGTCGCCAAAACGGCAGGTTGAATTGGTTCAATTGCTCAAGCGGATGAGCCGCCAGGGCCACGCCCAATTCATCGTTGCCACCCACTCGCCCATCTTGTTGGCCTGCCCGGGTGCGACGATACTCGACTTCAACCGGGCGACGCTGGCGCCTATCGCCTACGAGGAGACCGAGTATTATCAGGTCTACAAGCGGTTTCTGGACAACCGCGAGGAGTATCTGGAGGATAAGGCGGAGGTGGCGGGAGACAGCGTAGCGGTTTGAAACTGTGTCGTAAGACATTTTTTTCTCTGACCCGATCGGCATAGACTGACACCGGTTTATCGGTCATCGAACTGTGAGGCGTGTTATGCACAAAAGGAGCTCTCTGGCAGGGCTGGCAGCGTTCACCCTTTTAACGATGGGTTGTGCTTCTGCACCCACCCAGCCGGTGCTATATCCCAACGCCGCTTACAATATGGCGGGCGCCCGACAGGTCCAGCTCGATATTGCGGACTGCAAGCAACGCGCTCACGCCTTTGGGCTGTCGCCTACCCATGGCAACCAGGCGGGAAAAAGCGCCGCTGGCGGCGCTTTGGTGGGCGCCGCATCGGCTGCCGCCTGGACGCTGGTCAAAGGCGGTAACGTGGGCGAGAACGCTGCGGCCGGAGCCGCTACCGGCGGAGCGGCGGGGGGCGTACGTGGCGCGCTGCGTGGTGATCGTCCCAATAAGACCTATCAGACATTCGTGAAGAAGTGTCTCAACGAGTTCGGGTACGAGGTCATTGGCTGGAAGTAGACCAACGGACAGGAACCTTCACGATACCCGCCACTGGAACGTTGGCGATGTCATCGAGTATCGGGCCGTCACGCACGGTGAAAAGATCTGCCTTCAGATCGCCGACGGAGCGTCGTTGAGTTACCGGCAGGCTGACCGGCAAGCCAATCAAGTCGCGCACCTCCTTGCCACTCACGGTGTCTCAGCCACCGATCACGTCGCGGTTTTCCTCCCCAACGACCTCCCCTATTGCCAGGCGCGTGTGATGGTATGCGACAGTGACTACCTGGAACGACTCGCGGAGATCGAAGCGCAACTGCCCGACCTGGAGATCGTCCTGGTGCCTGGATTGAAATCGCACCCTCCGTTCGAGCGCTTACGCTGTGTCGATTTCGACGAGTTTCAGGCCCAACCGACCGACAAGCCCAACACCCGTGCGAGCTACCGCGACACGGCCTGCATCATGTATACCTCCGGTACGACGGGGCCCTCCAAGGGTGTATTGATGCCCCACGCGCATATCTACCTCTTTGGTTTGGGGACTATCGAACACCTGCAACTGGCCGAGGAGGACATCTTCTACATCGTGCTGCCCCTGTTTCACGCCAACGGTTTCTTCATGCAGCTCTATGCAACGCTGATCGCCGGCGCCAGCGCCATTATCAAACGCCGCTTCAGCGCCAGCGAGTGGCTGAACGATGTACGCAGGTACCAGGCGACAATCACCAATATGTTGGGTGTGGTGAGTGCCTTTGTGTTGAACCAACCGCCGACCGAGTGTGATCGCGATCACCGCCTGCGGGCGATCGGTGTCGCACCCAACTCGCCGGAGCTGGACGGCGCATTCAAAGCGCGGTTCGGTGTGCGGGAGGTGTACGGTCTCTATGGTATGACCGAGGCCAACATCCCCCTCTATACGCAGACCGGAACAACGCGACCGGGAAGCTGCGGTAAAACGTGGGATCGCTACTACGCTCTGCGGATCGTCGATCCAGAGACCGATGAAGAGGTTCCGCGCGATGAAGTGGGCGAAATAGTAGTGCGACCCAAACAGCCCTACGGGTTCATGAGCGGATACAACCGTATGCCGGAGAAGACGGTCGAGGCGTGGCGTAACTTCTGGTTCCATACGGGCGATGCGGCGCGGATGGATGAAGCGGGTTATGTCTACTTCGTCGATCGCATCAAGGATTGCATCCGTCGCCGCGGCGAAAACATCTCCTCCTACGAAGTCGAAAGCGTTCTCGCAGCGCATCCCGCAGTCGCCGATGTTGCGGCTATCGGTGTGGCCTCTGAAGTCGAAGGGGCCGAGGAGGAGGTGATGGTGTTCGTCGTGCACCGACCCAAACAACGCATCGATCCCCGAACGCTCATCGATTTCTGTGAAAATCGAATGCCACGCTTTGCCGTACCGAGGTATGTGGAGTTTGTGGATTCTCTGCCCAAAACGCCCACGACCAAAGTGCAGAAACACCTGCTCAAGAAAAAGGGTGTATCGGAAACGACCTGGGATCGGCACAGCGAGAGCTAGGGAGCGTTACCTTATGGATCTACGAGAGCTAGTTGGAACCGAACTACCCATCATTCAAGCCCCCATGGCAGGTGTGCAGGATAGCGCCCTGGCGATCGCCGTCTGCAATGCAGGAGGTTTGGGTTCGTTACCGTGCGCCATGCTGAGCACGGGTGTTATGCGCAGTGAACTGCAGACGATAGAAGCGCAGACCGCCAAACCCTACAACGTCAATTTCTTCTGTCACTCGCCACCGGTAGCCGACGAAGATCGCGAACGGCGATGGTGCGAACTGCTGAGTCCCTACTATAAGGAGTTCGGTCTCGACATCGACGACATACCGGAGGGCGTCAGCCGGACCCCCTTCGATCGGGAGTCGGCGGAACTACTGGAAACGTTTCGTCCCAAAATCGTGAGTTTTCACTTCGGACTGCCCAGCGATGTGCTGTTGGCGCGAGTGAGGGCGTGGGGTGCCGTGGTGCTCTCTTCGGCCACTACCTTGGACGAGGCACAATGGTTAGAGAGCAAGGGCGTGGATGGCATCATTGTTCAGGGTCTGGAGGCTGGCGGACATCGCGGCATGTTCCTCACAGAGGAGCTCGGTTCGCAAGTGGAGACCTTCGCACTGCTACGGCAGGTCATCGATACGGTCGAGATACCGGTCATAGCGGCGGGGGGGATCGCGGACGCTCAAGGGGTCAAAGCGGCGATGGCGGCCGGGGCAGCGGGCGTTCAAGTGGGAACCGCCTACCTGCTGTGCGACGAAGCGACGACTAGCCCCGTGCATCGTGCCGCGTTGCAGAGCGAAGGTGCAACTGAGACCGCGCTCACCAATCTGTTCTCGGGGCGCCCTGCGCGCGGTATCGTCAATCGCATCATGCGCGAAATCGGGCCCACCCACGCTCGCGCTCCCGCTTTCCCCTTGGCAAGCCGCGCTATCGGACCCTTGCGGAGTGCCGCGGAGGCCAGTGGCCTTGGAGACTTCTCCCCCCTGTGGGCCGGGCAGAACGTCGGGGGTTGTTGTGAGATCTCCGCGGCACGAATGACCAAGGAGCTGGCGGCAGAGCTCTAATCTGCCGAAGGTGAGACATGGAGCGTCTGTGCGTCGAAGATTGCTCGGTGGGTTATCGCGATACAGGGCAGGGTCCGGTCGTTATCACGGCCCATTGCTCCAGCGCCTCTCACAAGCAGTGGTTGCCGTTGAGTGGGCGCCTGAGCGATCGATTTCGTCTCCTCATGCCCGATCTGATCGGCTACGGTGAGTCGGATGGGTGGCCCGCGGGGCGAGAGTTCGATCCCTACATCGACGTAAAACTGCTGGTAGAGTTAGCGCGCAAAACGACGTCATCGGTCCATCTGGTGGGGCACTCCTATGGCGGAGCGATGGCGCTGGAGGCGGCGCGTCGGTTGGGTGATCGATTGCGAGGATTGACGCTTATCGAACCGGTGGCGTTTCACCTGTTACGGGGTACGGATCGAGACAGCGAATGGAATGAAATCCACCGGATCGCAAGGGGGGTGGTAGAGGCGGTGCTCAGGGGCGATCGTAACCGGGCCGCCAATGTCTACATGGGATTCTGGATCGGTCGATTGAAATGGATGATGGCACCGCGAAAGATGCGCCGTGGTATCGTCGCGAGCATCGAAAAAGTGGCGCACGAGTTCGATAGTCTGAAGCGCGTGGAGCTTACGCTCTCTCACTATGCTGATCTCGGGATTCCCACTCGCCTGTTGATGGGTTCGCGCACCAAGGCGCCGGCGCGTGCGGTGGTCGAGGCGCTGGCGAAGACACTTCTCAACGCAGAACTGGAGATAATCGAAGGGGCCGGTCATATGAGCCCCTTTACCCACACCGAGCGCGTCAATCGGAGCATCATCGAGCATGTGGAGCAGTACCGCGATCCGTTCTGAGCGCTACCCTATCCTAGCCATTTCTTGCCGGCTGTGAAGTCGAAACGTTGAAAAAGCGCACGCGTCGGAAAGTTATGCGCTACTTGTTGGCGCTGGTCGTGGTCGGGGCGATTGTCACCGCCGGTCCCGTCGTTGCGCTACGCTGGTGGGACCCGCCCACGACTTCATTCATTCTGCAGCACCGGCTTGCCGCAGGGACCGCGGAGAGAACGAGCGGAGTGGAACAGCGCTGGATCGAGCTCAAGAACATGGGAGATGCCGTTCCCCTCGCAGTCGTGGCGTCGGAAGATCAAAAGTTTCCCGCGCATTTTGGTTTCGATCTGGATTCGATTCAGGACGCGTTGCTGGATTATGAGCGGGGCGAGCGCCTGCGCGGCGGCGTTGTTGGTGGTGGCGCTACCGAATCCGAGGCGTATGAATCCCACCAGGCCCAGCGACTACATGTGGGAGCGTAGCGATTGGGTGATGCGGCAGATGCGACGGTTGCGCCGTGAAGGTGCGCTCTCCCCCATCCTTGAGCCGGGTGGAGGCTGACCCGAATCGAGTGGTGATTAACGCAGCGCCAACGCGACTACACTGTTTTAAACGATGGCGGACACAACGGATTTGACGATGGAAGACGACATCCTCAATTTCCAGCAGCGATTGCGAGCGGCCAACTACGTAGTGGATACGCCCCTGGCAACAACGCTGGCTTTAATGGACCGCCTGCAGCGGCTCGTGTTGGTGGAGGGTGACGCCGGTGTGGGTAAAACCGAGCTGGCGAAAGCCCATGGCTGGTGAGCTGATTCGCCTGCAGTGCTACGAAGGGCTCGATGTGGAGACGGCGGTCTACGAGTGGAACTACCCCCACCAGATGATCGCCATCAAGCTTCAGGAGCAGTCCGATCGCACCTTACAGGAGAAAGAGGAGCAGATCTTCAGCGAAAAGTATCTGCTGCCGCGCCCCCTACTCCGCGCCATCACCCAGGAGAGCGCTCCGGTGCTGCTGGTGGACGAGATCGATCGGGCTGATGAAGAGTTCGAGGCGTTTCTCCTGGAGTTGTTGTCGGATTTTCAAATCTCCATTCCCGAGTTGGGTACGGTGCATGCCCGCTCCATCCCTTGTGTCGTACTGACCTCCAACGGCACACGTGAACTGAGCGATACGCTGCGCCGTCGCTGCCTCTACTGCCATCTGGACTATCCCCATCTCGATAAGGAGTTGGAGATCGTTTCGGTATTGGCGCAACAACTGGTTCGATTCGTACAGGCTTTACGCGCGGAGGACCTGCGCAAGAAGCCGGGTATCGCCGAAACCCTGGATTGGGCGCGAACCTTGAGTGGCTTGCACCTCCAGGCACTAGATGATCCCGCATTGATCAACAACACGCTGGCTTGCCTCATTAAAACCCGCGAGGATCAAGAGCTGCTGGATCAGAGTGCGATCAGGCAACTGCTGGACGAGGTGAAAGTCGGTTGAATTACTCTCCCGTGCAACGCGTGGCGGGATTTGTGCGTGACTTGCGACGCGCGGGTTACCGGGTGGGGATGGGAGAGTCGGTAGACGCTCTGAAGCTACTCCAGTTCGGGGCCATGTCCAATCTCTCCCTGGTTCGTAACGGGTTACGCAGTCTGGCATGCCGCGACTTCCGCGATCGGCAACGTTTCGATGCGTTGTTCGATCGCTATTGGCTGCCCAATGCGAAACCGGACGAGGAGAACGAACCCACCGCCGCGGAGTTGGTCGATCCTCGTCTACGGCGCCGCCAGGAATCCGCCGGCACCGGCCTCGCCCATGCTGATACCAGCGACGTTGGCTGGGATGAATCGCTAGGTGTTGGTGCGGGACGGCAAAGGGCGTTGGCACGAACCGATTTCAAGTTTCTCACCGATGCGACGGGGCGGCGCGAAATAGAAGCGCTCGCCGAAAGGCTGGCCTATGTATTGCGCAAGCGCGCTGTTCGCCGCCGCCGTATCGCTAAGCGCGGGCGACGCATCCATCTACGGCGCACGTTGCGCAGCAGTCTCACTGTGGGTGGTCTGCCGGTTCATCGTCGTTACGTGGTGAGAAAGAGACTCCCCCCCAAGCTGGTGGTGATCCAGGATATCTCCCATTCGATGGCCCCTTACCATTCGCTCTACACGCGCTTTATCCGCGGACTGTTGCGCGTGTTTCGCGGTGCAGAGGCGTTCGGTTTTCACATCGAGCTGTATCGCACCACGCCGTGGTTTCGAGAGAAAAGCGACACGGTGCTGCGGGAACGACTGGAGGGGCTCAGTTTTCTTTGGATGGGCGGAACGCGTATCGCTCACTCGCTGCAGCAGTTTTTGGACCAGCATGCCCGGCGAACAGTGGATGCCAAAACGGTGGTAGTGCTGTTGAGCGATGGATTTGACACGGATGATGCCGAGCAGCTCGAAACGGGGCTTAGGGAGCTGCGTCAACGAGCGCGGCAGCTCATCTGGCTCAGTCCCGCGCTGGAGAGTGGTGGGGGCGAATCGGCCCATACGGAAGGGGCGTTGTACGATGTGGTCGATGCTCATTTGCCCGCGCGAAGCCTGGACGAACTGGCGTGCGCTATCGAGACGATAGCGGTCAGGCGTTGACGTGTCTCTAACCGTGCGCGTAAGGACGGCCCGGCCTGAAGAGGCGCAGCGGTTGAGCGATTTGGCCTTTCGATCGAAAGCGTACTGGGGCTATTCACGAGCCTTCATGGCGGCGTGTCGCGAAGAGTTGAGCTACTCTTCGGCGGATTTCGACAACACCTATTTCGCCGTTGCTGAGAGCGAGGAGATTATCGGTTTCTACGCGCTACACCGAGAATCCGAGACGGTTTGCGATCTTACGGCGATGTTCGTGGAGCCGGCGGCCATCGGGCGCTGATGGCGCATGCGTTGATGAAGGCACGCGAGCTGGGAGCGCAAACGATGATCATTCAGGGTGACCCGAACGCGGAGGGTTTCTATCGGGCGATGGGCGCGGAGCGTATCGGCGAACAGGAGTCACACAGTATCCCGGGTCGTATGCTCCCGCTGTTCTCGTTATCGCTCGCTGGTGGGATAGGATCTGGCGCGAAACAGGTATAATCGATTCATCCGAACGTTGATGAAGTTGGGGAATCTCCATGTACGAAAAGAGCATTGAACTTCTGAACAAAGCGGTTGGCGATGAATTGTCTGCCGTACATCAGTACATGTACTTTCATTTTCACTGTGACGATCAGGGTTACGATCTGTTAGCCGGGCTTTTCAAACGGACCGCGATCGAAGAGATGATGCACATCGAACGGTTGGCGGATCGCATACTGTTTCTAAAGGGCGATGTGAAACTCGATGCCGCACAAGGCGTACAGACCGTTCAGGATGTACCGGCCATGTTGAAGATGGCGAGCGAACTGGAACAAGGCAGTATTCGCGACTACAACAATTGGGCTCTCGAATGTGGTGCGGCGGCGGATTCCATGACCAAGAAATTGTTTGAATCGTTGGTGGAAGATGAAGAGCGTCACTTCGGGCAGTACGATACTGAAGCGGAGAACCTGGAGCGTTACGGCAAGGAGTACTTAGCGCTGCAGTCCATCGAACGCAGTAAATCGGCAGCGGCCAATCCCCAGAAACCGGGCTGATCGCTTATGACGAACCCCCTTCAACGGGGTGTCGGGTGGGTGCGGCCCACGCGGATTTGATCGAAACTACGTGGGCTGCGCCCGCTCTACACAAAACACTCCCTTCTCCCTGAGGGAGAGGCCTGGACCGTCACCTGCAAAAGCATGGAAGGCATGGGGTGAGGGGAATTCCAAAACGAGAGATTCGCTTTTCCCAGTACCAATCCCAAGATAACTACTCGGAATGAGTTCAGTAATCGACCTGACAGTACCCACCCTCCCGGATTGCTGGGATACCTGCGGCAACTGCTCCGATGGCGAAGTCAAAGTGGTGGAGTGGTTCGTGCAGCCCGGAGACTCGATCAAGGCGTTCGATCCCATCATGGTTATCGAAACAGAGAAGACGACACTGGAGATCCCCACTCAAATGAGCGGCGAAGTGGTGGAGCTCTGTGTCGCTCCCGGTGATGTGGTGAGGGAAGACTCGTTACTCCTTCGGATCAAACGTTGAAACAGAGCAAACGACTGGTAATCGTCCTGGGGTCGTTGTTCCTCGCCTCTCCTGCGATGGGTGAGAACTTCTCCGATTGCTTGTCCGAAATACAGCGCGCGGCATCGGCCGAAGGTATATCAACATCGACATTGAGGAAGGTGTTTAACGGTCTGCGTCCGGATGCGCGTGTCATTAAGTTGGACCGGCATCAACCCGAACGTATCTTGACGCTCGATGAGTATCTCCAGAGGGTAGTGCCCGAGACGCGTATTCATCAGGGTGGATCGCTGCTCATGCGCCACGCCGAAATGCTCCAGAAAATCAGTGAGCGCTTCGGCGTCGAAGCGGAACTCCTGGTCGCCCTCTGGGGTATCGAAACAGACTTTGGTCGTGTACTGGGTCGTTTTGACGTTACACGCTCCTTGGCAACGCTGGCGTGCGATGCTCGACGCCCCGCGTTCTTTAAAAACGAGCTACTGCACCATCTCCACTTGTTGGACCAAGATCCACACCAACGTTTTCCCCTGCAAGGCTCCTGGGCGGGCGCCTTTGGCTATTTGCAGTTTCTTCCTTCGGTGCTACGATGCTACGGGGTCGATCAAAACAAAGATGGACGGATCGATATCTTCTCGCCTTCCGAGGATCTCTTCGCCACCGCTGCGAGCTATTTGCATGCTTCGGGTTGGCGTGCAGGAAGACCGTGGGGTGCAGAGCTGCGGCCCCCTTATCCGCTCTGCGTTACCGAACGGCAGTGCCCGGAGTCGCCGCAGGCCTTTTTAGCACAAGCGGACCTCTCTTTGGATTTGAAAAAACATTTGCTTAGCGCCGTAGGGCCGGTGCGTGTTATCTATGGTAGCGGAGCCCCGACCAGGTACTTTCTGGCAATGCCGAATTTCGAAGCGCTGCTGAAGTGGAACCGATCGGATAAATACGCCATTGCTGTCGGGCTGCTTATGGATGGGCTAAAAACAGCTTCGCACTGACGGGCTTAGAGGGTGTGAACCGGGTAGCGATCAAGATTTGATCGCGAGTTGTTTATCAAACACCTGCTGCTCTTTGGCGCCTGAAAATCCCAATCGCCGGTAGAACTGGTGAGCATCCTCACGGGAAGTGCGACTACGCACGCGAAGTTTCGTAATCCCCTGCCCTATGGTCCACGCTTCGGCGGCCGCCAACAAGCGGGTACCGATGCCTTTTTTACGGTCTCCTTCCGCGACCACGAACCCACCAATTTCGGCGAAGCAATCCGATTCGACGCGAAGAGTGACAAACACGTGTATCCATCCTACTATCGATGTGTCCTTCGACGTGGCGACGATGACGGTTTGTTCCGGTGAATCGAGAATGGCGGACAAACGGTCGCACGACTGTTGCTGTGTCGTGGGATAACCGAGTTGCGTTGCCAGTGCTGCAAGCGTTGTGGCGTCGTCCACCCCGGCATTTCGAGTACGCCACTGCTCGATCTCCATTCTACTCACCAAGTTTCTTCGCGAGTGGTTCAAGAAGTGGCGCGCGCACTATCCAGTTTCTCCGCCTTCAGGACCATAGAAGAACACCCACGTCGCAAAATCATCGGTGAAATCCTCGAACCGGTGTGTCACTCCTGCCGGTACGAAAAGCACCTCGCCTGTTTCAAACGGCGCTCGAGTTTCTCCATTCACGAAATAGCCTGAACCGGAGGCGACGACATAAATTTCATCACGACTGTGCGGTTGTTGAGTTCTCGTCAAATCTGGTGTTTGGATATTGATCCAGCTGCTACCTGATTGCCCGTCGTCACCTCGATTCCATCTTTAAACTTCACTCCCGTTATCACCTTGGCCAGGTAGTTAAATCCCCGCTGCTTGCGCCAGGTTTTCTCTGCACATGCTGATAATTTGAACATCATGTGCAGCATGCCATCACGGGTTAGGCATCCTTTTGATCGCTTCGTCCGGTGGCGTATCGTGCCAAAGGTCGATTCGATC